>JAABUY010000684.1_pt1 | contig 55583 bp, 55 predicted proteins | sample 5560271 | NCBI WGS metagenome assembly JAABUY01 (sample SAMN10711886, study PRJNA513374) | rock metagenome | isolation source: Antarctica rocks | place: Antarctica: Victoria Land, University Valley | reverse complement strand
GGCCGCGATGAGGCTTTTGGGGGTGTATTTCAGGCTTTGACTGGTCTGAACATCTCCCTCTGCCGCCTTCTTTGCTGCTTGATCCGCTTGCTCGTTGCCAGGAGTTCCTAAGTGGGCCGGGGTCCAGAAGAGGTAAGAGTGCTGCAAACGTTACGGAACACATCGGACAATTACTCGCGACGCTATACCAGGACCGGTTTAGCACATATCCACAAGAGCCTTTCCAGACGTCAGCTCATTCAGCTTCCATGAATTTCACCGATATTACTCCAGGAAAATGGGTTTATTGGAAAGACATTGAGGTTTGTTACCTCAAGACAAGGTGAGAGGGATCCAGAACCACCAACGAGATTTAAAGACACATACTCTCAAGATTACTGTCTCAAACACCATGGCAAAGTTAAGCGTTTGAACATCGACGATCCAGCCTTCGATGTGCATTTGGGTACGACCTCAATACAGATATATGTATGGTGGAACGCTGCAATGTGGATAATGCGCACCGAACTCAAAGGAGTGGAAATATGCGGTTTTGATGATCTACTAACACTCTCTATCTACGGCGCCAAGAATCACCACGAACGTCAGTTGCCCCAAGCGCGAGTCACAATTCAAACAGCATCACACAAGATCCAAGAGAAACCTCTCTAATACATGGGCTGCTGTGAAACCTTTCAAGAACGAAATCCAACCGCTAGTATGCATAGGCACTATCTCTTTTCTTTCGGTCCAGCTGCTACACTAGACATCAGTGTGTGTTTTCAAGAGTATCGTGTTTCCACATCATACCTTTTCGTGCTTTGACGTCCAGACTTCTTTTTGCCTTTGCTTTGACCAGCTGAGCATTTTCGTTGGTGCTGTTGCAGCAATTGCAGAAAATGTCGCATTCCAAGTCGGAAATATCCGGTGTTGGCAGCCGCTGTGGTTTTGGGGTGGGCGGAGGAGTGTGGACCCTTCGTGATTGAATCCTGCCATCATCATTGGAAGAAGTTGCAGTGCTTCGTTTGTTGATTCCTTTCGTTGCAAGGCTCCGCAGAGGGCGGGGAACCTTGTACTCGAGCGCACCCCATTCCTGCGGTGACCAGCAGCGACCGCACCGTACCTCTGCCAAACCATATGTGATTACGGGATTTCCGCCATCTTCCGAACAACGAAGGTTACAGCTACCGAAAACAGGCATCGAGTCCATTGGCAAGCGATAAATCCCAGGATCGAGAGCACAAAATTCACAGGAGGCGACAGCGGCAACTTTATCGTTGAGGTCCTTTGGGTTTGGATGATGGACGACGATGGGTTTTGCTGGTTGATGATGACCATGGACCACGAGGCGTGGTGAGGAGGCCATGGTGGGCATATGCGAGGTAGGTTGCGCACGTGGGGAAACTCGGTACTAATATAAGATATTGGATAAACGATGTTCGTCAAGGCTGCGGTAGACTTGGTCACAGTCTACAGGATGATTTTCGCACTAGGTGGTGGATAAGAGTGTGTTTCTATGGATGTCGGATATGTCAGAAGAGAAGTTTAAAAGAACAGAAGAGGGGGGCTTCGAGGGGGTTTTGTAGTTGGGTGCTTAGGGTAGCGAGCGTGGCTCAGCCAATCAGAGTGGGGTATTCGTGTGCGGCACAGCACCCAACCCCGGTCCGCTTTCCTCGCAGGAGAGACCTACTCGCTCACTTCGGACACCCCATGCAGTCGACTCTTAGCTGATCATTCAAGGGCTTACTGATATTGGAATTTCTGACACGTTGGCGCTGATAGCACTTGGTTTCCGAATCAGTGTGCATGCTCGATCTTGGCGGAGCGTACCTGGTAGGGGTATACCACTCGACCCTAACCTCAGCTACTTCACCCTCTGCAGCATGTTTTGAATATTCAATCCTCCTGCGGCTATCATTTTATCTGCGCCAGAATTGTATTCCTCTCGCTGATTATACTCCCGCACGCATGAGGGCATCGCTAGCCCTACGCCCTAGCCCTACCAAAAGTTCCTCATGCCCATCCGGGGTGTTTGTACTTGCTTTGTACTTTGATAGTCTCCACTCATGTACCAGCCATTTGAACGGTCAAAGGAAGAAATCTAGATACAATTAGTTTCTGAGTAGCACGACTTGACTGATACGACACTGTGAACAGCCTGGGCAGCCAGCCTTGTAGGCGTGTATAAGGGTTTACCGTGTTAAATGCCCATGCTCGTGGAAATGCACAGCGTCCCTTACATACTCGGAGGACCAACCACTCCTATTCCGCTGTTAACAATCCGCTTGAGACTATCTCGGTACCGAATACTCCAGGAGTTCATAGGGTAAGGTGACCCCTCTCTAGACAACGCACCCTTCACAACGCCCGCATTCTTACATCTACTCCGTAAAGTCTTGAGAATTTGTACTCCCCAACCGCCTATTCTCTCCCAGGACCCTCTTCGAAGAAAGTGGCTACATTCACAGATTATCGCAGCCCAGCCGAACCCACGTTCTCTCATGCCTTCCGCCGCTAGCCGTCTTTGGACGTTTTCGACGCATTATCATCGAACGTCTCTGGAAGGGGAGTGCTCCTGATGCTCCTCCCTCGATGTCATATTACCATGGCCAACTCACTTCAGAGGGTTTCAGCAATCCCCATCGAACACCGTAGTGCGAGGGGAGCGCTCCCGAGCATAGGTACATGGCACACAATCAGGTAACTGACTACAACTCGCAGCCCACGGCCTACCAACACCAAAAACTTCCATACTTAATAAAACGTCCGATCGCTCCATCTTACCACAGACGAGGAACGAGTCACAGAACAGTTTCTTCGTACAATATCAGCTTCTCTTCTCTTTACTGATCTACCCAATCCAAGCGAGTCGATGCTTCTGCGCAGTCACGCAATGGGCACCAAGCTAGGGAACACAGATCCAATGCTCCTCTCAGGCATCCCCCACAAGGACGCGGCCAGGTCTCGTGGAAGCAATTCCTCCAGTATCGAGAGTCAGTAGTCAGAACGGCAGCTGCTCATAGCAAACGCCCAGAGATCTGCAAGCCCTTGTATACTGTACAAGAACACGCCGTCCAATTGCGTAAATCCAGGCTATCCGTTCTCCCCCCCAATATACAAAAGCAGCCAATCACAAACAAAGACCATCATTTCCTTGCCATTCCTAAGAATAAAAATGACTCTTCGCAAAACTCTCCGCGCTAATATCAGCCGCCTTCCCCTCGACCACAGGCCCCTTCTCCCCCCCCAACACATCCACGCTCCCATCCGCGCCCAACTTCAACCCGGCCGTCGTCCTCCCCGTCATCGTCCCGCTCCGACTCGACGCCTGACTCCCACTGGTAATCAGCCCCTTCGCGTCGCCCTTCCGCTGAATGCCCTCCAGATACGGACTCGGCAGATACCCGACCCGCCCATCCCGCGCCCGACAGCGCCACCACTCGCTCGGATTGCCGACCGGGTCGGATTTGCTCAGGACGGCGACGAGGTCGCCCTTCCTCACCGCCAGATCGACGCCCGCGACGGTGGCGTCGGGCGTGAAGTCGTACAGGACGCGGCAGAAGTCGAGCTTGCTGGGGTCGAGGGGCTGCGCCTGCGGCTGCGGCTGTTGAGATGGAGGGAGGGGCTGGCCGTCGGGCCCGAGGACGGGGTGTTGGCGTTTGCTGGCGGCTTCTTCTTGGCTGCGGGCGAGGGCGTGGATGAGTTTGCCCATGAGGTAGGGGAGGCCGAAGACGGCGAGGAGGAACATGATGAATGGTTTTTTGGAGGGGCGGGGTGGAGCGGGGGAGCCGTCGGGGAGGATGCCGGCGACGGGGCCGGAGGAGGAGGGGGAGAGGCCTTGGAAGGCGGCGAAGGCGGCGGGCGTGAGGGCCATGGCGTCGGCGGGGGGAGGGCGGCCGGTGATTTTGGCGAGGAGGGTGCGGAGCCAGCGGAGGAGGGTGAAGATGCCGAAGATGGAGCCGAGGGTGGTGCGGAGGTTGCCGAATTGTTCGGCGACCGAGATCATTGCTGTTCCCGAGTTAGTTTTCTGGGTTCTACAATAGTAGGAAAGGAACTTCAGAGCCGACCTACCGAAAAACGAAGAATGAGTCGCCATATATGTACTTTCGAGCATCTGTGCGAAGCCGCCAAAGGCGCCGACGATGCTCTCGATGATCTGGAAGGTGGCTTGCGTGCTCTGACTGAAGCTGTTGGTCAAACTGTTTGGGTCGTTCGGGTCTCCCTGCATCCCTCCCATCCCACCCATGCCACCGTACATGCCACCGCTGTAGCCGCCCATGCCTCCGTACATCCCTCCTAGTCCACCCATTCCGCCATACATGGAGCCACCCATCCCGCCGAAGCGCGAGTAGGGGGAGGAGTACGGAGACGAATACGAGCTGAGACCACCATACGGCGACGTTCCGAGGCGGGACGCTCCGTACGGCGAGTAGTTCGACGCGGTCCGATTGACGACCGTGCTCAAGGCTGAGGGTCGTTCGGGTAGTGCTGGCGGAGAGGATGACGAAAAGGCTGTGGTTGCTGATATTGATGAAGGCATGGTCGAGGAGATATGTGGGTTGGTCGCAGGTGATGGTGTTATGCCCGGAGTTGAAGATAACGCTATGGCAAGAACAACATTGTCAGTTCTGTGCTCTGTTCATTCTGATCTCCGCATGAAACGACTCTGGAGATGGGTAAACGGTGTTTAGGCTCACCTGGGCACCTACCGGCGGCTCCCCCTCGTTCCCACGGCTTCGGTGGCGACGGTGAGCTCATCGTCCCTCTACTGCCACCAAGGCGCCTGATGCGAGAAGTAGCGCGTTCTGAGCGAGGATCACTATGGACTCAATCTGAATATTTCTGCGTGGACAGACGTTACAGATCCAAATCGCCGGAGGTAGCTAGGCGAATTCGGGTGGCGAGCGGGGCACGAGGAAATCTTGCAAGACTACGAAGGTACAAAAGCTGAACAATTTACGAAATACCGTTATTCGTTGGCCAGACGGTCTTGAAAAGAGGCTTGGTTGAGTGAAGATTACTGTTGACTCTAACAGACAAAAATATTCCACCTTCGAATGGGCCGCTCTCAGACTTCCCAAACCGTTGAACTCCGCCGACTGGACCTCGGCTCAGGAACGCTCAGAGCTTCAAAAGCACCAGTGCTTATCCAACAAAGGACAAATCTACACGATACTGAGAATGCTTCCGAGTTCTCTTGCCATTTTTCAATGTCCGCCGTTGCAAATCATTAGTTGGATCCAAAGGGTATGTAAGTCAACGTCAGTTCACCCATTCTCTGTACGATTGTCTATTGGTCCACGAACAAAATGCGCAGAAATCAAATTACTCTAAACTAGGTATTCAACTGTTGCAAGTATCCAAAACTCATACCACGAATCGTATCCTCTCCAAACGACGCTTCAACGGAACCAGTAACACTCCAAGATTACATCTATGTCGGAAGGTCACCAAGAGAGCTGGGAAGCTTGCTAACGTCGAAGACCGAGGTCTCCTTGGTAACCTTGCACCAGTCTTTGATATCACTTGCGCCCAGCGTCTTATCGAAGCTGTGACCTGCATCCAAAACCTTGATATGCACCGAGCCACTGTCACCGGTGAAGACCACGGCCAACGTGATCGTGTTCGTTGCGGGTCTGACGAAGTAATCCGAGTTGCCACCCATCTTTGCCATGTGGAAGGTCGATTTGCAGCGAGTACCCCCTTCATTGAGCGTTTCGAAAAAATCAAGTTCACCGCAGCCCGATTTCCAGCAAGAGCAACCGTTGTACTGGCCGGTCCGCGGAATATGCGCGTTCAACGCCCAGATTCTAGGCATATCGAGCTTCTTGTCGAATTGGCCTCCCTTACCCTTGTTGCCGGTGATAGGCATGGAGAACTCCATCAGGAAGGCTTTCTCCGCACCGCCAAAGCCATCTGTGCAATCACTTAGTATTCGGACCGAACGCACAGCGCACGGGCGACTCACGGTGATTCTTGGCGTCGTCGTGAATGGCGCCGCACTCGTCACCAGCGCACAGCTTATCCGACATGATGATGATCTCGTTGTCATCCGCTATACGCGCATCGTTGAGTGTCGTTGCGGACGTCGCGATGCTGCGACCATCGGCGGAGGCATATACTAGAATGTCCTGATACGTCTTGGTCAAGAAGACCAAGCCTTCCCGTGCCCCATCAGCAGCGCCGTAGTAAGCTTGCCGACCCCAAGAGCCAGTACCGGCATTGAAGCTAGGCGCAGCAGGGGATGCCTCTGTCGCAGATGTGGCGGGAGCTGCCGAGTTGCCTGCAGCTGGAGCATTGGTCGAAGCCGGCGAGGCAGGACTATCACCCCCGTATTGGTTAATCCAATGCTCCACAACACCATTCTGCGTCACCGTCACTTCTTCACCCTTGGCTTCGCGCTCTTGGATCTCCCGGATCTCTTTGTTGTGCTCGTGAAAGTGCTGATGGTTGTGGCGACGCTGCTGGATACTAGACTTCACACTGCGCTTCTTGCTAGAACCGGGTGTGTAAACGGCCAATTTCTTGAGTTCCAAGGGGCCGTTGAAATGCAAGGAAAGCTAGATATGGCACCATTGTGAGCCTGAGGGCGCTTGACGTACGGTTCTTCCCCCGCGACCATCCAGGAAACTTACTTCTTCATCGAAGGGAGCCATTGGGCCACCATACGATTTGGGCGCTGTTTGGCAGCCGTTCACCTGGACGATTTTGTTGTAAGATCCAGAAGTCGATACACTCGTGTAATGAATATGTTTGACTTCATCGCAGTAAGTATTGTTGGCATCCACAAAGCCCTTGTTGAGACGGCAGCCTCCCTGTCCGGCTACACCCGAGGTGACGGCGAGCACAACCGCTGTGCCAGCAGCGATGAAGTTGCGCATTGTGAAGATACGTATAGCCGGTTCTCTTCGGTTCTGATGATATTTGAGCTACTGGTGGCTGTACTGGGTAACAACGGAGGTATGGGTACGAGTGTGTCGGACAAGTCGAGCGTTGAGATATCCAAAGGAGTGGCGTGGACAGTAAAGTCCTTAGAAACAGAAAAGATCGACCTGAGCAATGGAGCAGACGAAAAGGAGCGACTGGAGGAAAGCAGTAGCTGAATGTTATGTTATCGTCGAGGGGAAGGGGAAGGGGAAAGGAAAAGGAAAAGGGAGAGGGAAAGGGAAAAGAGAATAAGTTAGACCAAGGGGAAGAAGGAGAGGCTTGTTTAGGTGTGGTTGACAGGGGTGGGCGTTGGTTTCTTCGGTTTCGGAGTCGCTTGGTCAGGGACCCTTGGTACGGAATTGGTGGAGAATGAAGCGCGCACTGTGCAGCTGCAATTTCCCGCCGGGACTAGAGAAGGAGAAAGAACGTGGTTCCTGTGGAGTGGAGGACGGGGAATAACATAAGTTACAGTACAATCAAATAGTCTTTCAAGGTAGGTGAGGTAATCAAACTGCTGGGATCTCCATCCGAACACTTTTGGAACAGAAGAATAAAAGCAGGAGGGTGTCGGAGTTTTTTACGAAGTATTCCAGATGTCTTATGTGGAAGAGTAGGTAGGTTCTGGCCACAGAAAAGGGCATAAGGGACAGAAAAGGACACTGCTGTCGTTTGGAATGCTCTTCCATTGTCATTAACTTATTATTAACGTTCCAATAGTAGTGCCGCGTCAGCTGAGAAGAAATGCTGTTGTTGTCTGAAACAGCGATGAGGTCTGGATATGGGTCCGGTCGCATAAAAGTTTAGCTAACGTAAAGTAGCCAGTTTTGTACTAACTGTATAAGGCTCTAGCTAACCTTATAACGTTAGCTTCAATTCTCTGATGGTCAGTTTGAGTCAATCAACCCTCAGCTCGCTTACCTTACCTGGACAGATGTCTCATGTTTTGATCATACCTTACTGTACTTCGTACATCGCCGCTTTCCTTTAGTAGTGAGGCTACCAGGCTGTCATGAGGTAGTCCTGCGCCCCTATACAGTGCCGGTGGTAATTCTGGGCCACGCAGAACGCTCACAAAAAAAGAAAAAGACAACTTTTTTTTGAAAGCTCAAAATCCTTAAAACACATAAATACTGTAATTACTTCACAACCACAGTGTATACAGACATTCTGAGTATGCAGAATGATGAATTATATATAAATCTATTAAATCTGTAATTTTTAGATGTATCATTAAGCAATTGTATGTGTAGTTATTAAAAAAGTGTGTTTTGATGATGAAACAGCAACAAAACTTGAAAAACTCATTAAATACTGCAATAATAACATCATTTATGTATTAATTGACTCAGAACTTTCACAAATATTAAAGATTTATATAATTTATCATTCTGCATACTCAGAATGTCTGTATACACTGTGGTTGTGAAGTAATTACAGTATTTATGTGTTTTAAGGATTTTGAGCTTTCAAAAAAAAGTTGTCTTTTTCTTTTTTTGTGAGCGTTCTGCGTGGCCCAGAATTACCACCGGCACTGTATAACTCCTGCATTCCTGCCACCAACCCGCCGTTACAGTACGCCATGTGACTCCGACATGAAAGAACTTACCACGTCTTGCAGTGCCAAGTCAAATCCCACTTGCTCTATTAATGATAGAAGAGAGTTCAACTCTTAGCCAGTGGGTTTCCACGAAGTTCTTGTAGCAGGCGAGCGGGTTGTGCTTGAAATGGACCATGAGCTTTGTCGACACGGTATCGAGTAGCCGCTTCGAATATATCTTCGGTTTTTGGCAGGCTCGATTTTGTTGTTACAATTCGAGTTCAAAAGGCGCAGGGAGCTGATTCCGTGGAGTGCTAAGTCCTACTCTGTGGAGGCACTTTAAGAAGAATCTGTGCTGCGGAAACAAGTTCCCTGGATTGATGACTGCCTTCTCCTTGATCTAGAAATGTCCACCTTAAAGGCTGCCAACAAGACGGCCTCCTATGCGTGCTCAGCGGACTTGTAATGATGCTACTTCTGCCGAATCCTCCTACAGTCAATGTCCACACCATCGTGACAAAGGAGCGGCCAAACATCTAACCTGGACCTTTAACGACCTTTCCGAGACGTCTCCGGGGCCATGTAGAGTTTGGTACCAGCAAATGTTGTGGCATCAATAAGACAGTTGCAGAGTCAATCGCGAAGCTGGAATTGACACTGGCCACCTCACTGTGATATGCACAGAAGGTTCTCTGACTTCACATTATAATGAATGATGCCTTTCTGTGCAATACAGTCCAGCGCCTGTAGCATATGCGGGAAGACGGAGTCTGCAACGGCAAACACATAGGCTCCACTCCCGACCAATGATTCCAGTGTCCGTTCTTTTAAACACAAGAATATCTCCGCTCTTGATTCACTCCACCCTTGTGACGCGATACAAGCAACGATATGTGGCTGGCATTGATATCACTTCATGCGTAAAAGTGGTTGAAGAAGTCTTCCCACCTGGCCGATTCCAAAAAGGGTATCCATATTGCGCTTCAAGCAATAAAACGATATCTTTCGCTCTTCTTGCCTTGCTATCCTAGGAGGTTACTGCATTATTTCCACAGCCCTAAACTTCGCAGAGTCTACGTCGACGGCTTTTTGTACAACTCCATAGTGCCTAGATCTGAGTTAATCCCCTCTGCTTTCACATATCTCTTCTCCAGTTCGCTGGTGTGTTGGGTCTCGTTTTCCATCGAGGAGACAAAATGGTTGGGGCCTCATCCACAGTTTTGATGAAGGCGTGGGTTCTTCACCCAAAAATAAGGCAGAGCTTCGTAGTCCTTGATGGCCTCCGCCGTCTGTGTAAAGTCTCAATGCCATTACAGGTGGAGTTGAATGAGGTCACCGCTCACTGAGGTATGTTATTGTTGAGCTCCTCCTGGATGAGAGTTGACGGTTGTGTCCATGCTCATACGGTGTAGAATTCCGCCAAAGACTGGACTTGCACCAAGCATGTAAAGTGTCGTAGAACATGATGAGGCCGGTCTCTAAATCCTTTCGAAAGCGCATTGGATCTTTGCGATGCTGGGTCTTTCCACGTAGATGTCGGCATCAACGCTTTGCCCAAGTGTTACGAGCCTTTTGGATGCCCTCTCCATGCATCTGAAAACCGATATCAAGATCCTTGTGTATACAGGTGCCTAATGATCGAATGGGCGACAACATCGCTGGCTGGGTAACCCTCGGGAAGAGGACCGAGAGAAAACAAGACGAGAGGATGATGACAAGGACGAGGAATGCTAGAACGACGGAATCTGCAAGAAATGCAGAATGAGGGGAAGAGAAGATGGATAAGAACCAGAGGAGGTCGAAACCCCGTTACAACGGAAGGGGAAAAGAAAGAGTATTGCGAATACGAAACGGAATGATTATATGGAGGTATTGTTATTGGCGGATTGAAGAGAAAGTAGTAAGGTAGGGTTCAGGCTGTAATTTATATAACTCAATATATTACCTTATTAGACTGCCAGTGGACACTCACTGGATTACTAGATGCTGACTGAACGCTCAACTACTACCGCGCTTGATAGATAACATAAATCACTGAAACTGTACAGTTATCAGTTCTGTTCACTACAACAGGATACTCGACAATATGTATGTATCAACTACAAGAGGCTTTGATTTCAAGACGTACAGCACCTCAAGCGACCACAGATGGAAGAGCAACCTCAGTGTCATCATCTCCCGCTGTGTTGAAGCTGGACCCTCATTCGTCTACCGGCCTCCCAGCTGAACAGCCACTTACCCTACACAATCTTGGGATTCAACCTCGCAAGCTTTGACAGTGATACGGGACAGTAGTACACCCTGCACACTACTGCACGATGATCCTCTACCGCCCCCACCCGATCTCTCAGCTCCTACGCCTCGTCGGGTCGATTTAGTACCTCTTCTTCATGCAGCCAGTCGAGCCGCAGGTACACTATGCTCAAACTCAGATACCAGCAGGGTTTACACCCTTTAGAAGCTTTTGGCCCCCAAGATGGGTGACATTAACCGCTCTCCGTTGACGGGACCAGGCCATGTGTGCCTTGCGTGAGACAGGGTTCTCACCTGCCGCCCAGCCCTGCAGAGACCCGTCACGCTGCTAATTGCTTACGTCTGACTGTTCCTGGAATCTTGCCCAACCACGCGAGCGTCTTTTCATGAACACGCTTGGCTTGTGGCTTCCATGTTGCTAGGCATATATATCTCAGCATGGCCCACCGTCGGGGAGGTGATGGTCGGCCTGTTGTCTGTTCGCTTTGTTCCTGATCATCACTCGTTATGGCGAATTCTTGCTTAGCAGTTGGCACAATCTTCTTAGCCTTGTCTGTCTTTACTGCGCAGACCATTGATGGTGGGTTTCTCTCTGAAGGCTGGAATACTGCTTGCAATAATGGGCTTGTGGTTTTGCTTCAAAAGACACCATGACCGTCACTGACTTCTTTATGCCGCTTGTGTAGCTGCGGTCATATATACCAACAGCACACTCCGGATCACTAGCTCGGTCACGTCGAAACCCGCTTCAACCACATCGAACCCACCCTCGATCACATCCAAGGCCACTATCTCGTCAAACGAAACCGCTGCGTCTATCAGCTTCTGCCGAGGCCCCGTTAGCATATCCGCTGGAAGTAACGCATTTCTTGTGTATACGGACACCTGCACTCCTTATCCAAGTACCGCCAGTGATTTCTCGGCGGTGCGGGCATCGCAACTGAGTTATGGAAGATCCCCAGCTTGCACTTCAAGTTGGTGGTCTCGTTATGGAACCGATCAAGCTGCTCGCGTGGAGGCGAACAATGCGGATGGCATTTGTTGTGGCCAATGCTTGATAGACACACCTACTGTCGACGTTTCATACTGGCCTGAGCCAGGGGCCGACTATTCCTGTGTGAATTCGACTGTCGACAATCGACCAAAGAATACCACTATTCAGTCGGTGATAACCGAGAATGGCATCATCATGGATGGAACCCCTTTTACTGTAGGTTCCTTGACTGTCTCCCTGCCAGGCCAATGGAATCCTTGGTCAACTGAATCTGCGGGGCCTGTGGGCTCCTCCAAAATTTCCGGAAGTTCGCAGATCGTCAAGGCTCGAGGGCATCCATTACTAGGTGATGGTAAACAGAGCTACGTCGTGGGCGAAGACGGCTTCACGTACTTCTCGCCATCCATCTATGTGGCATTTCATGATGTCACTGCTGCGGACCAGTGCGGCATGGTTGGGCAGAAGCATACTTCGATCACGCTGGCTTTCAACCCTGGTGAATTGTCCAGCGTCGAAGGGCCCTTGAACTTGGGGGCCCAAGTTACTAAGAGTTTCAATTTTGCAAATCTACCTTGTCCCCCTCGGTCTGTACTGAGCGCCGATTGGATGACGCTGGGGCCTGGGCAACCATACCGACCAAGACTTGCACTACCAAAGAAGTTTATCGACCTCGATCCCGCATGGGGTATCTGCTCCGGGGGTATAATAAATGGCATCGACCCTCCAAAAGCTTTGCAGGCAGTCGCGGCCATGGACCCCGCCACCACAAAGGTCGATCCAATCCCTCAAGCTACGTCCGCAACACCAAGCAAAGCAGTCGATCCACCGGTGCCTATCAAGACCGACCCACCAACAGACCCCAAGACCCCATCGGCAAACAATGATCCCCATAAAGATCCTGCCGGCCCGCCGAAAACAAACCCGGATCCACCTCAACAGCCACCCAAGGGTGCAGATCCGCCGCAGCCACCAGCTTCACAGCAGGATCCAAACCCACCACATCCACCAGTCCCACAACAGAATTCAAACCCAGCTCAGCCTCCGGCACCGAAGCAGAATCCGGATCCACCACAGCCACCGGTTCCACAGCAGCATTCAAACCCACCACAACCACCAGCTCCACAACAGAATGTAGATCCACCTCAGCCTCCAGCACCAAAGCAAAACCCTGACCCGGCCGCGACTGGTGCTTCATCGGCAAAAGATCCTTCAGCACAAGCCGTGAACCCTCTACCAAAAGGAGTCGACCCGCCCGCCTCTGCTGCAGCCGATCCTCAGATCCAGCCGAACCAGAATAACCAGCAAAACTCGAATTCAGGTCAATGGTCAGACCCGCAGAACAACAACCCAAATCAGAATCCACCGAATCCGCCAGCTCAGAATGGCCAAAGCCCGGCCAACCCGCCCATGGTTGTTGTGCAAGGTCAGACCGTCTCGGAGAACGGACCTGCCATCACAATGGGAGGCACGGTGGTCGCCTATGCCTCGGGCTCTATCCATGTTGGCAATACCGTAGCACCAGTAGTCACACCTTCTCCTCAGCAACCGCAACAGCCTCCTGCTCCGCAAGTCGTAGGAGGTATGACCTTTTCACGCGTGAGGGCGGATGTTAGCGTCACCCCTCTCGCGGTCACTGTCGGTGGCCTCCCGGCTTCCGTTGCCAATTCTGCCGTCATGGTTGGGGGCGTCACTGTCGCTCCAGGAAGTGCCCCCGTTACTATTGCAGGCACACCAGTCTCATTGGGTGCTGCTGGGCTCGTCGTCGGCAGCACTACAATTCCTATGCCTGTCCCTGTAGCAATCCCAGTCGCCACCATCGGGGGCCAGCTCATCACGCCAGCACCATCTGGAAATGGCTATGTGATCGACAAAACAACGCTAGTTCCCGGAGGTCCCGCGATCACCATTGTAGGGACACCCGTCTCGCTCGGTTCGGCTGGTCTGGTTATTGGAGGCAGTACCATTGCTATACCCTCTCCTTCAGTTCTCACTGTAGGTGGTCAAACCTTCATCGCTAATCCAACAGGCTTCGCTATAGCGGGCAATTCATTAAAACCTGGCGGTGACCCTGTCACCATAGCCGGGACTAGAATATCACTCGGGCCGTCCGGCGCTCTGGTAGTCGGATACAGCACTGTTGATATAGCGTCATCTCCAACTTTGCCTGTTTTTACAGTTGCTGGCCAGGTGGCCACCGCCAATGCAAAGGGCTTCAGCATTGCTGGAATGTCGGTCATGCCAGGTGGCCCTGCCGTGACGATATCAGGCACTCCCGTCTCTTTAGGTCCGTCTGGTGTTGTCATCGGAGCCAGTACTATCAAACTGGGCTCCTCTCCCAGCTCATCTGTCTTTACCGTCGGAGATCAAGTATTCACCGCGAACGCGAACGGCTTCACCATCGCCGGGACATCGGTCATGCCTAACGGACCCGCGGTGACCATCTCAGGGACTCGTGTCTCGCTGGGCCCTTCCGGACTTGTCCTCGGTACGAACACCATCCCCCTCACCGGATCACCAATCTCAGTCTTCACCATCGAAGGCAAAACCTTCACAGCAAACCCAACCGGCTTCAGCGTCGCAGGAACGTCTCTCGTACCAGGCGGCCCTGGGATCACCATATCAGGCACGCCCGTCTCCATGGGCGCGTCCTACCTTGTCATCGGCACGAAGACCGTCCCGCTCTCCGCTACCAGTATTGGTGGCGGTGGGCTAGGTGGAGCCATCTTGTCAGGGCTAGGGCCTATCGGTTCGACTGTGGCGGCGGCTCCAAATGGCTCTGTACAGAATTTTGAGGGAGGGCAGGATAGAGTGCATGTGCCGGAGAAGGCGCTGTTACTGTGGATGGGGTTGGGTTTATGTATAGCGGCTGGTGCGTGGGCGCTGTGATGCGTAGGGCTTTCAGGTGTATATGCAGATCCGATTACTGGCTGTAAATGGGGGGTGTGGGTTGTGTATAGAAATATAAATAAATACCTTACTTCTGAGCAGGGTCCATTCTGGGGTTCATCTTAGAGGGAGAGACACATTTGTAAGGTAATCCTTAGGTGGCTTATATGGTTAGCTCATGGAGGACATTGCTTACTAAGGTAAGTTTTACTTTCCGACCCCCGCACTAATATCAACACGCTGCTCCAAAGCAATTCCTAGATATCCCTATTCCTACTTAGGCTCATTCCTTGCTGTTCACGGATAAGGCTGGCGTCGTCAAAATAGCCTCCAATGCGAAGGATGCACTTCTAGGCGGAGTAGCAACCAATCTTGCATGATTTGGCTTATGAGTTACCGGATCGTTTCACAACAAGCGAGACATGGCTGCCGGACAGTCCTCATCCGTTCCCAGAAAGCAAGAAGGTTGTCGACCTGGTGCTTAGGCTCTTTCCTCAACAATACTCTCGTCTGAACGAAGGAACATCTGGCTCTCGTAAGGACAGACACTTGGTTCACCTCCGTCATGAATGTATGCCTCTCTTCATGGAAATCCTCGTCTTCTCGCTCATTGATGCCCCGGGACTTTCTGGGGAGGTTCTCGTATCGCCCTTTCGCCATGATGAAATCTGGCTCATGATGTGCACATTCGTTGGACATATCCACCAAGACATAGGCTGGGTCGCTTCGCGACATTTACGTCTGGAAGCAGCGCCTACCGAACGTGCTCTTCTAACCCTGCTTGGCCATTGCGCTCGAGCTGATCAGCCGCACATAGTCGCCACTGGAAATGGCCAGGTCAGTTATCGCTCCCACCTCGAATCCATCGGGCTCGAGAAGCACGGAATCCTGCAGAGACGAGTACATCGCGGCTCATTGCGGTTTGAGGACCAAATATACCGTTACGCAACCGGCAGAAAGGATTCCAGCAATTCCCCCAACAATCTTAAAGAAGATCTTAGGAAGAGAGGCCGGGTTCCGGATGGAACGCTTAGGACAACTCCATTAACTATCAGTGTTGACCATATCCCACGTTTCGACCCTTGGTGGGTCACCGCGTCCGACGAGCACCTACTGATGGATTTCGACCCCCAATATGCCATACTAACGAGCATAATTGATGTCGTCGAAGCGGCATCTGCAGTACACATCCTCGATCATTGCTTTCCATCGTGTCCCAAACCGAAAGATTTCCGCAGCGAGATCCTCTACTGCAACAGGTATGACGCAGCATTACTCAAAGCACCGGCCCACTTGCGCAGCAAAATCAGAGTGTTGGATTGCAACGGCGATCGCAGCAAGAGTCTGGTCATGACCTGCGTGATAGGGTCCTTGCTCAATGCGAACTACGCGGACCACACGTCGGTCGTGGCCTACTATCAACGGCGCGCATGTCTCTGGTGCACCTGTAAGGCAGCGTTGCGTGTTTTGAACTCTAGGCCAGGCCACAAGGTAGACCATGCTGTTGTCATTGCTACGGATCCCATTGCCTTCTAAAGAACACCCTATACGGGCAGAGGATCCTTACAAAGGTTTGACTTCGAGAGCAAAACTTTCGGAATATAGAGCGTATTGTTTGGTTAGCACCGAGCCGTTCATATACCCAGGTAACAAATCAAAACAGATCACACTTCCATTCCGTTGTGAAGTAAATGCGAGGTTGACATGCATGGGTATCGTGTAGGATCTCAGACACTGCTCGCCTCGTCCACTGACCAGATAGAACCCTTCTGCTCTTTGGCTTCACTGCACGGGTCATGCCCCTGGGGTAACCCTCATTCTGCATCATCATATATCATGGCATATACCTTTTACGTTGAGCGAGTCAAAACCTCGAGACATCAAGGTATCACGAACTTTCTGGACCGTTCCCGAATTCTCGACGAGTTATCTCTCTGCGCATCAGATTCGCTATGTTTTTGAGTTCCGCTCTAGAGTAACCGATAAACTATAGTACAGCATTCTCCTGAAACTATATGCCAATCAAAGGGGGCAATCTCAGGCAACGGATACTAGGGGGGGTTGAAATTGAATATTGTTGCGTCGTATGAAAATACAGCAAGCCGTTGCGACTATATCGCCTTGTGGTAAACACAATTCACCAAAACTACTCTTTGAACAGAAGACCGTTGCCCTCCCTTCTATAACATGCATCCGTCCAGGTCAATGTCCGCAGTAAGCATGCCAAAGCCTCGACTCATCCACCAGTCGTGCTACTGTCCCGGTCTTCATCTTCGACCTGAGGCACTTCTGTTCCTTCCACAGAAGCCGCACTCAAGCAATGCTGTACCCTCCAATATTCAAGCTGTGCTTGCTGATCAACGAGCATTCGCACCGTGCTGGCTCTACAAACACTGCCTAAGATAGAGCCATTACTCTGGTCAGTATAGACCCGATACCCGGTGTCTGGAAGTATCTGAACGCAGTTTGACAATTGTGCCGCTTGCCAAATTGCCATTTGCATTGCCTCGTTGGCCATGAATTTGTCGGACGATCACTGGCAGACTTGACGAAGGAGCTTCATCTACTTCTGTCGCTAAGAAGAAACACTGCCAGAGCGCCTCTGGAGGCCACAGCTGTCATTGTGGAGGATTCTGGTCATGATCTTTGAAGTTCTCATTGTAGATGATCGTGTCTTTCTTGCGATTAGATGTTCGACTATATGGGCACGGCATGCCCTGAGGCTCCGGGGCTGCGGACCTCGACAATATTCAAGCCCTCACGTTGTACTCATACCTTGGTTCCATAGCACACGCCAGTTGCAATTCCTGTCGTCCTTCCAATCTTAAAGTACCATTTTCCCGTCTCGATCTCTCCAGACCGAATCCCGTCTCTGTAAATGTTGTTCGAACGGTGTTAACCCGTCTTCGCAGGCTTGACAAACTCCGTCGCCTTCTGCCGTCAACAAGATCACTGCCAGAGTGCCTCCGAGGGCTGCAGTGGCTGCCCTTCACGGTTCCTGTCCTATGACTCGATATCTCCAATCCCTGAAAATCACTCCGTTTTCATTCCAATGCCGGACTAATACAATGGTCTCAAACGGACCGAGCAGCATGAAAGCGAGGTCATCGCCACATCGGATCGACGAAGTGCCCAAGAGACCACCTCTGTTCCGCCTGTCAGATCCTTCTCTGCTAACCTCCCCTTCAACCCAACAGGTGAGGTTGAAAAGTCACTTTTGGGCTTAGTCCTCAGCAGAAAACGTCTGTTCCCACAGCAAGAGAAGGCAAGCTGTAGCGCGGCCTGAACGATTACGAGCCAACAACACCTGGGGGCTAGGTAGCTAGCAAGGTATGCAGTAGGCTTACCTACGATGGAGTTGGCCAAGCGTGCACAGCTCTGTCATGCGGGTTCTGGTGGTAGATAAACACAGTTGTGATGGCACCATTAGACCCGGGTAGAAGGCTCCCAAGTAGCTATAGCCCGGATGAAGTAGTACTGAATGCTAGACATTGGACGATCTGCCGCTTGAATTCTTAAACATCATCACTCTGCGAGCTTTTCGATATGCTTCTATATAAGGGTACATCGCCGTCAATCGGGTTTTCCTGGGCACATCATCTCTACTTTCTTTCCCAGACTGCGTGTGTTGCGCATCACGAGCGCTAGACTACTGCGTATCAGCATAGCAAGTTGAGATCAACCGCTTTCTCAAGCTCCTTCACTTCGTTTGCTAGGAGGGAGATTGGCGGCGTTGTTCCTGGCCCATGTGTTTTTTCTTATAGTGCCAGTCCAATTTTTGGACCTTCCTCCCTTCCTCCCGCAAACAAAGTCCTGGTCTCATCCTCGGTCGTGGCAGAAGTACGCTGTGGATCTCATGCAGTCACACACGCTCTCATCTTGTTTCCCATCAGCTAGGTCGATATAATTTGTAGATGCTGGATGGCGGCATGCTTCTAACCGTACACCCAATTAGCACAGAAGTCATGATGACTCAGAAGAGAGAATCGTGATTTCAAAAGGGTGAGATTAATATTCAGGTGGACTAAGTACAGCGTCCTGGTTTGCTTTCGACACGCGAATCTTATCAAACCGTCCGAAGAGGGCAAGTGTTGTTCATCATTGAGAGGTGTTGACTAGAGTTGCAGATATGAAGGGGCTTCGACTTACCTCGAAAGTATCTCTCTCTTGAAGTAAGGTTTATTCGGACGTCCCCCGTGTCGCGATGGCATCCAGAAAGCAGGTCAAAGCTATATTATTATAGTCTGAGGCAGTGCCAAAGATTTTGAGATTTGTTGGAAGGGAAAATTAATGTGCGGAAGACAATGTACTGAATAGGTTAGTTCCTGTTGCTTCACGCTGATCTACTGTCACTTAACTCCGATTCCGCCTGAAAGCATTAACATGGCAGGGCAATTGTCAAGTCTCTAATCCCAACTGCTCTATTCCAAGAGAAAGGTGAAGAATCTAACTCTTAGTCAGGCTAGCGGTGGATCTCTTGTAGCTGGCGAAGTGGTTGTGCTTTAAAAAGTATCACGAGCTTTCTCCATGCGGTACTGAGCCGCGAACATATTCAGCATTCTTCTGCACCGAGTGACGCCTCCATTGCTCAGGCCCCTCTGCTCTTAAGCTTGGTCCATCCGCTCGTCCCCTTAGCCGTTGCTCCACCACCGATTCCATCATCTTGAGGTACGCGTTCCCCACTAGCCAACATCGCACCAGCTTCCAACTTCGTACGTTCATCACTGGCAGGCCTCGCTGCTGTCCCGGCGCCTTCAATCAATACAGCCTCTTCATCCTCTGCTCCTCGACCAACGTTTTCAAATTCCCTTCCGTCCAGGATCTCCCATTCTGCGCCGGCCAATTCGCCCAGTAGCATTGACTTGACCTTATCAATGACTTTAACGGGACTCTGGAATCTCCAGCCCTGCATGAGTTCCGTTCCTTTAGCCCCGCCAAGGTAAGAACGCGCACTGCCATGCGAGTACTCTCCAAGTGATACCCGCGTGTGAGGTTCCTTTTGCGGTTCTGATGGGGAAGACGGGCGCTCAAACGGCGTCGAATCATTACCAGTATCATGTTTTGGAGTGACGTTTGAAGTCGACCTGGGCTGTTGTACTTCCACGAGTAATTGCCAGAGATTCTTGCCAAGCGCACAGATATCTTCCCACGAGTTGCTGCTTACATGCAGGCCTTGAGTCCAGCAAAGCCACGCGATATCCCACGCTAACAATGTAACACCCTCCACGAACAAGGAATAGCCGATCGGATCCTCCTTTGATAATACAGGCAATTTCTTATCAAGGTACAGAGGCCGCGGTCTGGGCAGAGCGTGCAGGTCGCCGTTACGGGAAGCAGACAGGGTGGTATTGGAAGAGTGTGAGGGCCCAGACCCAGGAAATGGTACTTGTGTTGAAGTATAGGAGGATCGTGGTGAAAAGATTGTTGCTCCTGGGTAGTCCCTGTGAGGCAAAGTGATTTCCGCCGGGAGACGAAGGGACAGGTAGTGAGATGTCAAAACAAGCAGGTGTGCGAGCCGACTCATCGAGACCGTAATCTGAGTAGGGGAAGCGCCTGCAAGTTCATTAGCAAAGCTCGCTCGGGGGCGTTCGATCGAGGGCGGGTGCCGCATTACTATTGAGGTCCCTCAGGTCCACTATGCCAATTCCCCCTATAGTGTAGTCGTCTCTGATCGAGCCACCCTTCTTCCGCCTGCGTTGCCGGAGCCCGTATAAATCCGCAGCCTCAGTGCAGAGAAACACTCTTGCATTGACTATCTCGGAGTGCATGGTGTCCCATCTTTTCCTCGTCTCCCTGACTCCGCTCGCTATAGTGTCTAGCACACCAGCTCGGCGCTCCGCTAGTCCACGGGTTGCGGAGAGGACATGGGAGCGCCGATGAGCAAGAATGGCCTTCCTTCGCGCGATATCTGCCTTCCCAGCCTCAATCTCCTCACGGAGACGCTCAATATGGGCAAGACTTTCCTGCCTCCGCCCTTGTGCATCGTCCTGCCCAGAGGAAGCTGTCTGATATGCCCACTGATGCGCCTTCTCATGAGTTTGGCCGTCTATATGGAACGCGCGCACTGCGCCACCAGTCGCTGTGCATGATGAAGTACTGCCTGTCGCAGAATGCACTTGTCGGCCAAGGCTTTCTTTGTGGAGTAAAGTCTGCGCATTCTGCAATCGAAGATCGTAGAGACTGTTACGTGCGCACGTAGTACAACAGAAAGGTAGCTTGTGGCTTTCAGATCTGATACAGATGTCGCACTGCATGTTTGTTATGAATTAGAAGGTCGACGGGAGGTGTTTGGCGATGGGAAGTCGGACTCGCCATCATGTGCACATGCCCAGGCCACGGCGTTCAGCACGTCTAAACAGCCGTTTACTATAAAACCAAATAAGGTCTCATCCAAAACTCGATACTCTTGAAGTCAGAATCACACTCCAGTCACTGTGTGCAGGAACTGTGGAGAGCAGACAGAATGACTTCGAGTCGGCCTTTGACATCAAGTCTAATCCCGTTTAGAGATAGTGGATTCCTTATCTTAGTGGAGAATCGGGCTTGAGTGTTCATCACATGACGTCGTGTCACTCGCAACGCGTTCCGGTCGCGAACGTTGCATGTTAGATAGGAAAGCTAAATCTAGCGCACGACCCCTCGACATGGCCGACGTGAGTCCCTCAACTTTCCCAACTCGAGCAGGGCATAGCAGGTCAAGCCCAGCTGAAGGACCAAGTTCGACGACTGGTATGTCGCCGCAAGACCCAGCAGGCGGTGGAACGATTGAAGGAGCGAATGGTCCTAGTAATGAGACAACGCTTCAAGACCCTAGAGAACCCCTTGAAGAGTACAACTGGGAGGAGCTCGATGAGAGGTTTCGCGAATCAATGGCCGAGCGCCAGGCAGCTGAGACTGAGATATACAAGGAGTTCAATGCTCTATTGGCAGTACGTTAGAGGGGAGGCTTTTCGAAGTATTTCCCGGTGCTGATTTAGTGTCAGGCGTTCACGACTTGGGCACAATGCTCATCGGTTCACGAAGGTGACAGAGTCTTCAAACGGTGAGCTACCACACTCAGGGTAGGAGATCATCACGCTGAGTAGGGTTGCTAGATTGAGGACACGCATGAGCTACGTTCAAGAAGCCGAGCATGGCTTCGAGGAGAAAAGACAACACTGTTAGCACCTTGTATGCCCCAAACTGTCCTCAGCTGACCGGATATGTAGATATCAAAGTCGTGAAGGCCTTTGAAAGTGCACTTGCGCTTCTCGCTGAAACTTGACATGAAGCATTCCTGGAATGTCCAATGCGCCTAAGGTCCTTGCTTCGGCTCAGAGGCATCCCTTGGACAAGGCAATGTTCCATCAGCAATGTTGCCTTTCCCGCACCCGAGCCTGGAACGAGTGACTAGCTTATATAGCTTGGAAGTGATAAGCGCTACACATCTGACACACCAGATGCTGTCACATGCGTCGCCTGTGCTAGCTCCAGGAAGGTCTCTCTGTGGTTCAACTGCTGAGGACATCCTCCTCCCCTATCCTGCGTCCTGGTTGTTTACGTCTCGGGCGGGCTTGTGCCAGAGATAGAAGCTGGATATGGATGCCTTGAGACCCACCTGGGGCAGAGAGAGTGTCATAACCCAGGTATGATATAAGTCTGCGGCGGGGTCAAGTCATCGCATACGTTCATATTGTGGAATGACCTTAATTCCAAAACCCTTATTTGGCAGTCAGCCAGGGCACAGCATTCACACAATTCAACAATGTATTATAGATATGACTCTTCCGGATGTATTTAGATGATTTGTAGGCACGATCTGTTGCATGGTAAGAACCTTGCCTACAAGGATTTCCAGGGTATGAATGGCGGGGCGGGGCCTCCCGCCGTTCCGCCAAGTGATTCTGCTTTTCAATTTCACAATGGTCAACAGCTCGCAAGAGACTGACGATGCTCTGCTTGCCCGGCTGAATGCGCTCAAGAGATCAACGATCACACTTGCCCCATCCAAGTACGCCACTTGGAAATATCCTCCTTCGAGCCAAACTAATCAAGCCCTTTAGAAACACTCCGAGCCGACATGCAAATCAGCCAGACACTGGATCAACAAGCACGGCAGTGTCCAAGGAGGATGATCTTTCATTACGATTCCGCAAGCTTGGACATAGTACGGCGGCGTCTAGCAACCCAGCCCAAATCCTAGATGTTGAAGGCAAAGGCGAGAATTCAGCGCCGAGCGAAAACAATGAAGCAGACGACAAGTCTGTAGAAGAGCTCCTTGCGGAGCTCGCGCAGACCCGAGATGATTGGAACCTAGACCCCAACGATGCGCAAGATGTGCAGGCTCTCCTCGCCGAGGCGCGGGACATGTTGCCGTCCGCGCCGGAACATGCGCCCCAGGAACAGGGAGCAGATTCTCAAGGGGAGGAGAGCGCGCGAGGAGGAGACATTGACGTGTCAGCGTTCGAAATTGACGACACGAAGGATGCGAGGGAATCTTGGAGCGAAGAGCAAGAAGCAGCACTCTCCCTACAACAGATTCTCGACGAAGTCGACCTCGAGGACCAGAACGGAAAGCCCTCCCCTCACGACGTTGATGACCCTGACGCACCACGCTCGCACTCTCCTGTCAACCATCACCAAGCTCCCTCCATGACCCTCAAGCTTCCCTCAACCCCAACCACCCTACCCTCCTCGCCTCCGGCTCAGACACCCACCACATCAACCTTGACCCTCCCCTCCGCCCCAAATTTCTCGCCCGCCAAGAAGCCGACAAAGGTCACTTTATCCGACCTGCAGCCGAAGACGAAGGGCAAGACTAGAGTGCAGTTCACGGATGAAGAGATCGATAGCTGGTGCGTTATCTGCAATGAGGACGCGACGGTGCGGTGTGTGGGGTGTGAGGGGGATCTGTACTGTGCGGGCTGTTGGAGGGAGGGGCATGTTGGGAAGGAGGTCGGGATGGAGGAAAGGGGGCATCGGTGGGTAAGGTATAGGAGGAAGTTAGGTCCAGAGTAAGACGTGGGAAAGATGGAGAGGTGGGAATCTAGTGGGTCGACCTTTTCGCGTTTATATTATCTGGGGCTTTGGATTATTGGGAGTTTGAGTAAAAAGGCTGATAATGTGTCAACGAGTTCGCTACCTTATTTTTACGCCGATAATCATCATGGAAAGAACGCCATGGTACGAAGCCCAAGCAAACGCCATGAAAGGAGAGATACAATTTATTCATGCATCGTTCATGATCGCTTGAAAGCGTTCAGTCGTCATCAGAATCAGCCCCACCCGCCGCGCCACTACCATTGCCTCTCGGCGTCTTTGCCGCTCGCCCTGTGATGTCTTGCCAGGTCGCACCAAACCGCCTGCCGGTACTGGCCAGAAGTCCTTCTTCCTCATCCTCCTCTGCGTCTTCATCCGCTTGGTATTGGTCAAGCTTCGGTGTACGGAACAGTGCGGTAATGAAGACGAGAAGATAGATTGCTATAGGTCAACTTAGTAATGATTCAATGCGAATCAAGGTATTGGGAGTGGCCTACCCAAGAAGACAAACTGAGCCCAGAAATCGACGACGCCGAAAAACGGGAAGTTGAGCGTCACGCGATTCAGGAATGTACTGACCACACTAGGCGTGCAGACATTCTTGGCCGCCGGATTAGCGGCGAGCTCGGAACACGGTCGAATGTGGCTTGTGTGGTTCCTGCAGTCTGGTTGTTCGCCAGGATGCCTCGGTGGATGATCGCAGAAGGTCTGGGGTCCGTATGTCGCATATTGAGGCGCTACCATCATTGCGAGCGAATAATTGATGGCGAAGGCGATCAGAGTTAGCATCACTGTGGCCATCAACAATGCCTGTGGTGACGTGTGACCCTTTCTGATCTGGAAGATCCGAAGCCAGAGGAACCGTATGCCAAGGCTGGCGATACCGACGATGGAGCTGGCAAAGAAGAATAGCACCAGGAGGACGAAGATGACGTAGTCAACGGGAAAGATTTTGGCCGAGTTGACAAAGACCCAGTTGATAGGGTTGAAAATGTTGATATGGCCTAGTACATATCCACAGTGACGCTTGCAAACTGAATTCTTTGCTTTGTCAATTCCGGTCAACAGCATAGAGACCCAAATGACAATAGCAACGAGCATCAGGAAGATGCCTCCAAGTAGTTTGATGGGTCGGAAGATGGCTTCGATCTTGATCCACGTCTTCATCAACCAACTCTGGCCCTCTCCGGTCGACTCTGCAGCTAAACGCTCGCGACGAACGAGCGTTCTCTCCTCTCGAACAAGGGCATCGAGCTCCCTGCGGTCTTTGGGTGTTAGCCCCTCGGACCGTCCAACGCTACGCATTTCAAGCTGCCGTTGCCTTTCGCGATTCTGCTCGAGTGCGGAGGTAGTATTTGCAGCCAATGTAGGAGCAGAGATGGCGGGTGCGGACTTGACGCAGGCGACTGGCAGAAGGGCAAAGCCGGCAGAGGTGTACAAGACATAGATAAGTGTGCCGAGCGTAATCAGGAGACCCAAGGCGAATGTCAACGCTCGCTCGCCGTCTGGTATAAAGTTCTGATTAGTAACGCATTGTTATCCCTGATGACTTCATCTGCCTGAAACTCACGATTCTCCGTTAACAAATTCTTGAAGTAATCCAGATCAAAGTGTGCGCCCCTTCGGTCCCTCGCAACCGGTACAAAGAAGCCCACCACGAACAAGATGATCACCAAGGCAATGAAGACCAATGTGTATTTGAGCGCACCCCAGAGTCGTTTTGCAATCGTTTGCGTCCCCTGCTCCGTCGCGACTTCATCATAATCCTCGTACCAAAAGTACGTGAACGGTACCACGACCAGGCAGAGTAGCGCATCCAGAGAGTATAGAGTGTAGTAGACAATCTTTAATGTGAGCAATATGTTGTCCACTCGATCCTGGGAAGCCCAATCCTTCCTCTGGCCCAGTTTCGAAGATGTGGTGGAGGAGACGAGCGCAACGTCGACGGGTAGAAGCAGAACCGTCGCAAACAGAGATGTTAAGGCGAAGATGCACACGATAGTGACAGACGTGGATCGCTCACGGGCTGTCTGATAGGTGTATACAAAAATCGAAGCAATAGCAACCAAAAGCACAACCACGATGGCATACACAACCCAGATAAGGGTCGTTTGGATCAGCGCCATAGCTTCAGGTGGTGTCTTTCGTCCAGCAAGATGAGATCCTGCGTATAATCGCTGCTGGGGATTCTAGAGAGATATGGCAAGCTCTAGTCTTGCATCAAGCCGGTAGACAAAGACTGCTCGAACTCGAGGCATCAGTTGGTGATGTATGGGAAGCTCTATCGACTTTATCGTCGAAGCGCGGGGCTTAGCTTCCCCAGCCTTGCGGAGCTCCATGCCTTAATAGCAGCTGCTGAATCAGCCACATTGACACGAAGACCTATGCGGGCCAGTTTCAGCAGCAATAATAATGTGGTGACAGTTGAGGTCTAACATTCTACCACCAATGATACCATCATGCAATGCCTCACAGAGCTGACACCTCCAACTGCGGTGACGCATGCACTATATCTACCATTTCTTGGGCCGTCATCGAACAATCTTGTCGTCGCTAAGACCTCACTTCTGCAGATATTCTCGCTCAAAACAGTCCAGGCAGAGGCAGGCACCAGAAGTCATGGGACGGCTATCGAGCATATACATCACACGACTCGGCGTGAGTTCGAAAACGATAGCCTCGATCAATCCTACCTGGCTTCCGATATAACCTTAGAAAAATCTGAGCGCCTCCAGAGTTCCAAACTCGTGCTGGTATCGGAACATACCTTGTCAGGAACGATCCTATCCATATCGCGGGTCAAGACATTAGGGTCGCTGTCTGGTGGAGAGGCTCTACTCGTTGCCTTTAAAGACGCAAAGCTGAGTCTTGTTGAATGGGACCCAATCCGGAACAGCATCTCCACGGTATCTATACATCTTTACGAGCGAGAAGACCTTCAAGGAAGCCCATGGACGCCCCCACTGAGTCAATGCGTCAATTATCTTACAGTTGACCCAAGCAGCAGATGTGCAGCTCTGAAATTCGGTGCCCGCAACCTCGCCATCCTTCCCTTCCACCAGGCTGGCGATGATTTGGTCATGGATGATTATGATCCAGACATTGATGGCGATCATCCCAGACATATCACAGCCGCGAAGCAATCAGAAGGGGCCCCTCTCGAATCGCAGACCCCTTACGCGTCTTCTTTTGTGTTACCTCTCTCGGCATTAGATCCAAGCCTGATACATCCTGTTCATCTTGCGTTTCTGTATGAGTACCGCGAACCTACATTTGGCATCTTGTCCTCCCGAACCGCAGCCTCTGTGTCTCTGCTGCATGAACGACGCGATATTGTGGTTTACACTGTCTTCACGCTTGATCTGGAGCAACGTGCCTCAACTAGTCTACTTTCTGTTTCGGGTCTCCCTTACGATCTTCATAAAGTCATTCCGTTGCCATTGCCTGTCGGTGGAGCACTACTTGTTGGTGCGAATGAGTTCATTCACGTTGACCAGGCTGGGAAAACAAATGGCGTTGGTGTCAATGAGTTTGCGAAGCAATGCTCTTCATTTGCAATGGCTGATCAGGCTGATCTGGCAATGAGGCTAGACGGATGCACGGTCGAGCACCTTGGGGCCGACAATGGCGATATGCTGATAGTCTTAGAATCTGGGCAGCTGGCTGTACTAGGATTTCGGTTGGATGGTCGTTCAGTTTCTGGGATCTCAGTCCGTCGTGTGGCGAAAGACCATGGCGGCCAAACCATTCTAGGTAAAGGATCCTGCGCCGCTGCACTGGGACGTGGAAGACTATTTATTGGAAGCGAGGATGCCGACTCCGTTATTCTTGGATGGGCTCGTCAATCTGATCGACCAAAAAGAAAGCGATCACAGGCAGGACTGAAGAACGAAGATGGGAATGAGTCTACTGAGGCAGACGACATGGATGATGATGATGATGACCTTTACTCTGCAGCAGCTGTGGACAGTCAGCATGAGCCTCATGCCCCGACATCGCAACCGAGTGTAGATGGGGACTATGTGTTTAGGATTCACGACTTTTGTTCCAACCTGGCGCCTCTTTCTGATATTGCTCTCGGTCGTCCCAGCCTTGTTTTGGACAGTGAAGATACGAAGAGCTTAAAGGGTGCAAGTACCCACTTGGATTTGGTTTGTCCAAGTGGTCGTGGCCGCGCTGCAGGTTTCACCGTTTTAAAGCGTGAAATCGATCCAAAGTTCATTGGCTGTTTCGATTTTCGTGATGCACATGGTATATGGTCTGTATACGCTAAGAAATCAGGGCGCAAGGGAGAGATGACTCGACCACCAGCCAATAGCTCAGTGAACGGTGCTCCTACTTTGGACAATGACCTTCACAACTTCATGATTGTTTCGCAGACCGCCGAAACAGGAGCGGAAGAGTCCAAAGTGTACGCTCTAGCGGCAACAGGGTTCGAAGAGCTGATGGAGACGGAGTTTGCGTCAGCAGCAGGCGGGACTATAGATGTTGGAACTTTGGCTGGTGGAACCCGAGTCGTGCAGGCCTTGAGAGCGGAGATTAGAAGCTATGATGGAGGTGAGTCGAGATCCTACGTCTTTCTGCCCATGTTGCATCTTGTCCAAACGCAGTGATCAGCTCCTATTTTACTGCCATCCCTAGCATGTCGCTATGCGCAGTGCAAGCTGCCTAAATCGTCCTGCCACACGTTGGCCTGGAGTCGTCAGAGCGGTCCTGCCATACAATAACTTAGTTTTTCGTGACTGGGGTTGAACAATAGTCTGGACTCCAGTGTCTTTTGAAGGGCGTTCTTTACATTATGCAAGCAGGTCTTCAGCCCGACAAAGCCGGCACCCTATGGTGTTATGTTCTGCACATGTCTGATAGAAACAATACAAAATGCTACATGTTACCCAGTATTGTACAGTTGTGCCATATTTATACCACATATATTGCACATCCCATTGACCTGTGCTATCAACGGCTAACTTCTAATACCCTAGACTTTGGCCTGGCCCAGATATATCCCATGACAGATGATCTCACAGGTGCCGAGCCCAAGATTGTCAGTACAAGCTTCGCAGACCCGTATGTGCTCGTTGTTCGAGATGATGCAAGCATTATGGTTTTGGAAGTGGATGACAGCGGAGACCTGGATGAAGTGGAACGGGGCGATATACTTCTTGCTACGAAATGGCTCAGCGGTTGCTTGTACAAAAACAGTAAAGGGACGTTCAGCGTTCTGCAGAAAGACCAGTCTCGAACCGCAGACATGGATGTTTTTCTGTTCCTACTGGGTGCCACTGGTGGCCTGCAGGTAAGCGCTTCCAGTTTAGACCCATCTCTTCCAGAGATACTTCCGATCTGGTCTAACTGATATTTAACGCTTTAGATCTTCCGTGTACCTGACCTGGAAAAGCCTGTGTACACGGCTGAGAGTCTCAGCTTTCTGCCACCCTATCTCTCTGCCGAATACACGGTCAAAAGATCCGTGTCCCGCGAAACTATAACGGAGATCCTCGTCGCAGATATCGGAGACCGGACCGCTAGCTCACCTTATCTCATTGTTGTATTCCCCAATGTGCGAAAGCCCAGTCGGTGTTGCTGATCGTCTCTAGCTTCGTGACGCAAACGACGACCTTACTATCTACGAGCCCTATAACTCACCAGTCGATGGCGATGGGGCTACCGGCGAGTTCGCTTTGCGCTTCCTCAAAATCCCTAATCCCTACCTGGCAAAAGCTCCGATCGAGTCTGCTACGGAAACCATCACAGCTGACGAACAAAATCGCAACCAGCCGTTAAGGGCTGTGTCTGACATTGGAGGCTATAGCACAGTTTTCGTTACTGGTGTATCACCGAGCTTCATCCTCAAGTCTGCCTCTACCCTCCCAAGAGTATTCGGTTTACGTGGCCAAGCTGTCAAGAGCATGAGCCCTTTCAATACTGAAGGATGCCACAAGGGGTTCGTATACATTGACTATAAGGTTTGACCACTTACAATCATAAAGCGTTTTAAAGTCGATGCTCTAACACCGACAAAGGGCATCGTACGTATAGCTCAGCTACCACTCGGCATACGTTTTGGGGAGACAAGCTGGGTGGCGCAGAAGAAAGTGCTTGGTGAAGAGGTGCAGGCGCTAGGCTACCTTCTTTCTATGGAGGTATATATACTGGGCACAAGCAGGAAGACTGATTTCACGCTGCCGAATGATGATGACTTCCACCACGAGTGGAAAACCGAAGGTACGCTTGTCTTGAGTATTTTCACTATCAATCACCCTGTTACTAACCTTTTTTAAAACCCAGAAATCTCCATGAGGCCACAGATCGACCAAGGCTTCGTTAAGCTTCTCAGCCCTATCAACTGGAGTATTATAGACACGTGAGACTACTTATCAACTGAACCATCTAACGACACTGACACCTGCTCATAGATATGAGCTAGACCATGCTGAATTCATAATGTGCATCCGGACGCTCAATCTCGAGATTTCCGAAAACACTCATGAGCGTCAGGACCTTGTCGCCGTTGGGACAGCTATAATTCAGGGTGAAGATCTTCCTGCTCGAGGGTGCATCTACATTTTTGAAGTCATCACTGTCGTTCCTGAGCCAGACTATCCGGAGACTGATCGCAAGCTCAAGCTAATCTCCAAGGAGGAAGTCAAAGGAGCAGTGACTGCAATATCAAAGATTGGCACACAGGGTTTCCTGCTAGTGGCACAAGGGCAGAAATGTATGGTCAGGGGTCTGAAAGAGGATGGAAGCCTCTTACCAGTCGCTTTCATGGATATGCAATGCTATGTTAGTGTTGCACGGGAATTGGAGGGAACAGGCTTATGTGTGATGGGTGACGCCGTCAAGGGAGTTTGGTTCATTGGCTATTCGGTATGGTATCCAGCGGGGGCACGTGCTCTGTTACTGGGCTGCTGACCTTCTGGCGATGTAGGAGGAGCCCTACCAGATGAGACTATTCGGCAAATATATGCAGGACCTAGAAGTCATGGCAGCCGACTTTCTACCGGATGGAAAGCAGCTATACATCGTGATCGCTGACGCGGAGTGCAACATCCACATACTTCAATTCGATCCAGAACGTACGTCCTCCACGATACTGTGAACCGATCATTCATAATACTAATAACAGTGCCAGATCCAAAATCCTTATCCGGCCAACGTCTTCTTCACCGAAGCATTTTCCACCACGGACATTTCACCTCGTCTCTCACCCTTGTCCCGCGTACTCCCACATCCTCTGAACTCAGCGCAGCATCAATGTCTGACGAGATGGACACGGAGACTATAATCCCCGAGTCACCGCCATACCAAATCCTGATGACAACGCAAACCGGTAGTCTGGCACTCATCACTCCCTTGAACGAGCAGGTCTACCGCCGACTCCAGGTTCTGCAAACGCAACTCGTCAACACCCTCGACCACGCTTGCGGGCTTAATCCCCGCGCTTACCGCGCTGCGGAGAGCGACGGCATGGGTGGCCGAGGAATGCTTGATGGCACATTACTGAGACGGTGGACGGAGCTGGGCAGTCAGCGGAAGGCAGAGATGGCTGGGAGAGTGGGCGTAGCCAACTGGGTCGTGCGCGGGGATCTGGACATGATTGGTGGTGGTGGCTTAGGATACTTGTAGGGGGCTGTCAGCTAGGTTGTTTCCGAGTGTGCAGAGAAGGTACGCCAGAATCGATCTTCGAGCGGCATGTTCTCGACATGCGGAATGACGTCCACCATCATTGCGGCTGAGCTTCGTAAATTTGGGAAGTCGGGGTGCAGCTAGGTAGCATTGTTGGCTTCGATGTTTTCTGTGCCGCTAAGGAATTTCAGCCGCACCACCACACGGAAATCATTTACATCATCTCGTCCGCATCTTCAATTGCAATAGCATACTGTTTCTGAAGGTCTCCAGATGACTCGGACCATTGTGTCAGGCTCACATCCAGTTGTTTATCGAGGACTGCCAAATATATCGCTTCACTGACATGGCATCTAGCCGACGCTGATCTGTAACCCAGGACACGCAGTACATGTTACTTGACTATATGCGAGCGAAGCAGCAAAGGACTCTCCACTCTAACGATCAACTGAACACTTCGACACCACTTCAAAATGTCCGCTCATCGGGTACCCAGCTTTGGGCAATGCAGCCGTGTCCCTCGAGCCCCGCCATCTATCGCTGATATCTCAGTGACAACACCTACTAAGCCCTACAAAGCCCGGATGCCAGGCACACCACACCTCAATGGACTCTGTTTCCGGCAGCCTACGCAGTACCCGCGCTACTATCGTCGCAAAGCATGTGACTCGTGAGTCGTCACCTGGCTTTTGTCTTTTCTCCTTGATAGTAAAAACGTTTTAAACCTTACGGCTGCTTCTATACTATGATACCTTAGCTGCTTCATCGTCTACCAACCTTGGAAGGCTGTGCGTCTATGTTGGGCCGCCCCACGGAGTTCCATCCCGGGGTCGAGGCTCGAAGGACAACGCTTTAAGTCTGATGTCTGTCGTCGGATTCCCGACTCGATGTTGTTGTTGTCCCGTCCGTACTTGCTTTCATACCGACATCTTCCTGCATCCTCATCCACGTACTCGACACTATCACCATGGTCCACCACCGGCGCGATCTGTCCGTCCCCAGACATCTGATCCTGGTAGCAATGGCATTCGCCCTCTTCGTCTCAACTATAAGCTCACCCATCGAAGCACGATCAATCATCCTCGTCAGTTGCCCCCAACGCCAACCCACCCCCAGCCCATCCCTCACCCCATCTCCGCGCCGAACTAACAGCGAACCACCAGAACATGCCCTCATGCCCGCTCGAAGGCTCTCCTCCCACCCGCGACCTTCCTCCAGGCTTCCACTCCAGCCAATGGGGCTCCTTCCAGCACTACTGCACCGCGAACGATCCGGGCCCGAACTGCCGCTGCATGGAGGACCCAATCACCGGCTACACGACAGTCGAGTGCCTGCCGCGTCCGGGGAACCAGATGTTCGCGAACGGGCCCATCATCGCGACGAACGAGTGTCTCCTGTATTGCATGTGCATGCTTGTCCGCTGGATGGGGGTAGATATTCCTGCGCATGTGGCTTAAGGGACCGTAGTCTGAGGACGATGTGGTTTTTGGCTCCCGCCAGACTTAGGCAGGCAGAGGGTTGGCTGCGCAGGGCCGTGTCACTGAAGACTGACCAGTCTGGGAGATGGGGCAGGAAACCTGCGGGTAGTCGATGGCTGCGTCGGTATGAGACAGGCTGCGCATCGATGCGCGAGAATGAAAAACGCGGAGGAATCGAGGTGTACCTACCTATCAATTTACGATTACATCAGACTAATTCAATATCGAAAACTGATCTCGCGATCGTTCCTTCGATTTCGTCAAGGGTTTGGTCATATTTCACCAATAGCTAAATCTGTCACTGGCAGTGAACGTGCTAGAGAGCCCTAAATACAGCCTACTACTGAAAATCTTCAAGTCCAAGAGCCTCGCAAGAAGTTGTAACCCGATATGAGCCAGTCCATAATTCCAACCGAGCCCTACGCTTACTGATTCCCCTTCACTCGCCGCCGCGCTTGATACTCCCTTCTATCCACCAACGTAGCATGATTATCACGTTCCCTTCCGATGTTTGTACATATAAGGTGTGGACAGAGACGTTGAGAAAGCATTGTCGTTCAGACTTCACGCGCACATTGATACGCTTGGAGACCCTCGAAGCCGTGACGTCGTACACCATCTAAAGGGCCACCCAGCCAAGGCTCATATAAGGACAACGTATGACCCCACACCATACCACCCCAACGCCATCACCCCTCCCACACTCTAATACCCATCACACTTGGCCGAACTCCAACCCTCCACCATCGCCATAACCTCCCCTCACCTCCTCACAATCCGCTCCTCCTTCCCGAACCCCCACTAACATTACTCGCATGCGCCAGCAAAAACTTACAGCACGTAAGCGTATACTTGCACGCCCTCGTCCAGTTCTCATCCTGGTTGAACCCCAGCTTAATGCTAGTGTCGCCGATCTTATCCTTCCTGATGGCGTAGGGCAACGTGAGGCCCTTTCCTCTACCATTACCGTCGGGATTGGTCCCTCCACGTGCGGACGCGGGTGCGGGTGTGGGCACGGAAGATTCGCGCTCGACGAACTCGCCCAGTTGGCGCAGGCATTCGAGGAAGGCGACCATGGCGCTGTCGAAGCGGCGGTGCATGAATTTGGCGAGGCCGAGGGGGAGCTCGCCGGAGGAGTAGAGTTCGAGGGTGGTGATCTTCGCCGTGTTGGGCGCAGTGGTGGTGGTGGTGGTGGTGGTGGTGGTGGTACTGGCTGCGGAGGACGACGACGGTGGTGGTTGCTGTAGGTAGTCGATTCTTTCAATCCGCGAGGTCGAGCCCATCGGTTTGAGCCTGTATCCTTCAAACGTAAAGCCTAGCTTCTCTGCGACGGTGGCCAATAGGAGTAGGGTTTGGCCCCACGCGGCGTTGATCTCCGCCCACTCGACCGGCAGATTCGCGAGTCGACCGAGCCGGAGGCCATTGATGGTCCCGAAGAAGCCGTCGTGGCCGATGCAAAATGTGTCGTTGTAGACGTTCGTGCGCTGCAGCCGCTCCAGCTGCCGCGAGTCGTGGTCATACTGGAGGTTGACTCCGTCTCTTTCATTCTGGAATTCGGATAGCGTCAGAGCGAAAGCATTGCGATCACGCCAGAACTTCTCCTCTTCCAGATCCAGCTGTCTCGCTTCTTCCTCCAAGCTGGCGATCTCATCCTCCACGGCTGCTTTCTCCTGCTCCAATTTGACCAGCTCGGCGAATGCAGCGGCTTCGGCTTCTCGCGTCGCTTTGAGTTGTTCCTTTGCCTTTCTGACCTCCTCAGGCGACCTGACTTCCGCATTAAGCTTCTTCAAAAAGTCGACATAGGCGTCTCGTTCCCGTGTGGAGCTGGCTAAGCGTTTCTGCAACCCTTCGACGAGCAGCTCCGTGCATTCAATACAGATGGGATGGTCAATATCTGAGCGCGAGGAGAGTATTTCGAACAAACGGGTGGTGACCTCTGCTTGGTGGGAGAGTGACTGCTGTCGATCACCGTCGGGTCCACTTGTGGCTGTAGCAGGTTGGCTGCCCGTAGTGCCTAATGGTTTACCGTTCAAACTCTTGGTGGGCAAAGGTGGTACGAGTTGGGACTCGGTGAGCATGACGAAGGACATTGCTGGGTTGTCCCTACGTCCAAGCTTTGCTGAGGCTGCATTGATGACCGGCGTTGCCAGACCATGGCGCGGTGCCGGCACGACACGCTTGAAGGTTGGTGATTGAGCATCTTGAGATACTCTGTCGTAGACATCCTTGCGATCCTGAGCGTAGACTGATCGGGCTGAAGTACTGTCTTTGGGGTGCTGGTGATTATAGTTTCCAGTAGAGCCTGTGATTCCTTAGAGGTGACCTAGCAACAATCTACGATCAAAGGATATCAGACGTACCTACAAGGAGATCAAAAGCAGCGGGATTCAAACCCTCGAGTGAGCTGTCAAGTCTTAGTGGTGTTCGGCATTTCTGGCAATACATCGCTCTCCCTTCCATCCTCTCCACAGTACGGAGTTAAGGTGGGAGGGTTTCTTGATCCGCAAGCAGAATATGTGCATAAGGTTGTGCAAGTTTGTAAGTCCAAGCTTATGCAAGCACTTTAGGCGCGTCTGTCAGCCAGCCACGCGATTATCTGTTGACTAGAGTAATTAACTTGAGTATACCAGCCCCACCCCAGATGGAAACATATCCAGCACCACCATGCTCTCAGGAGTTGTTTGAACAAGCCTCGGCGATGGAGCATCCGCGGAAACGTCCTTGCGTTTCACAAGTTATGGACAAGGACACTCTCGACCCAGACCTTGACCTACAGGAATCGCGAGCCCGCAACGACTTACGGTTGAAATCCACGTTTGAAGCCATCTTCAGGAAGTTCGAGCATGACTTCACTGGCATTGGCGATGAGATCGATATCCAGACTGGAGAGATCGTTGTCAACAATGGCCACATAAAGGGCATGCGCAGCGAGCACGACATCGGAGATAGAAAAAAAGGCCCCAGCGAAGACTTGGGAGCGTCTACCACGGCTATTGGCGAAGGACTGAGGTTTAGAGAGACCTCAAGTTTACTGTCGGATGACTTTGATACGCTGAGCAATTGTGGGCATAAAGAGGTGAAAGTGTGCGCGCACATTGGAGTGCAGAGCGTCGACGACGATGTGGACAGCTTATTGGGCTCGGAGCAGGATCCAGACGTTCGAACAGAGCAGGATCCACAGATGGAGGACATTTGGAGCACAGGAGATGGCTTACGGGATAAAACGACTGTGAACAACAGCGCTCCTCATCAAGAACTGCCTTCGCAGCAAGCTATACTAGCTCAATTCGGACCTACGCTGGGGCTCCAGATTGCCGACCTTGCCTCCAAGATGCGCAACCCAAACGGCGCGCCGGTCGAAGAGGCTTGGCGTGTACCAGATCTGCCCGCACCTCCTCCCACTCAGAGACCTATTCTTAAATCACTGATCAATACGCGCCGGGAGCGGTCAGTTTCACCGCTGAAACAGATGTCCCTATGGGCCCCATCGAGATCAATAGGTAGGCCAAAGAAAGACCGGTCTGTCGCCTTGAGTAAATGGACACCGACTGGTAACAGTTCATTTACCGTCAGGTCCGAAGTTCCACTTCCGGACAACACACAGACCAATGGATCACCATCCCGACATACCCCTTCGCGTCGGGAGAAAGGATTAGATTTGTATCCTACCAAACACTTCAACACAGTTGGTCACCACCGGAACCAACCGCAATCAGTGAGTGAAAATGCGAGCTATACCACACCAAAATCATCGCCATTTGATAACCCGAACACCTCACGAAATTCCCGAGGTTCATCCCTAAAGAGGAAACGACTACAGCAATCTACGCAAAGGACTAAGACCTTGAACGAGGGAGGCCAATCTCCCAAGAAGCAGGGCATCAAACAACACATAACACCTGGGCAGATTACTACACATCATTGCAGAGCAGACTGTCGAGCTTTGGCGTCTCCACACTCCAATCCGTCACCGCTTAGCCAAAGGAAGCAGCTGACATACTGTGCTCGTTGGACACTCCAGGAAGAAGAGCTCCTGTGGCACCTTAAAGAGAAGACGGATCTGGCATATAATCAGCTTGTGGAGTACTTTCCAGGTAGAACCAAGGGCAATATAAGGGCACACTACCTCCTGATGGCGCCTAGTAGCACTTCGAAACCAGAAAACTCAAAAACGCTATTTCGACCCCTATACACACCTGCAGAGGACGAGTTACTGGTGGAACTCAGATCAAATAAAGCATTGCCTTGGAAGGAAATCATGACCTCGTTCCCAACCAGAACAGCAAATGCTCTAACACAACGATACTGCAGAATATTGCAGGTCACGACACCTTGCACAAAACAGACGACATCAGCAAAGTCTAGCTCTGCAACATCAGAAGATCTCTTGCATATTGACTCTGGAAACCCCAGCTTGGGAGCCACGCCAAGTGAGCAGAAGTTGCCTAAGGAACACACAAATACTGTTTGCTTGCATGGAGAACACGTAGCACGATCCTCACCCCAACGTACCGAAGCTGATCCGAGAGCTTTGTGTAAGGTAACAGACACAGCGCGGCCTCTGTTTCCCTCCAGATTGATGGGAGAGACGCCTTTAAGAGATCGGACGTCAAAGCTGGATCCTCCTCCGAGTGAAGCTTTCAAGGTCGTCATCCAGACTAGCACCTCCAAACAGCGGCAACAGATAGCGCATGAAGAAGGTGTTACGATGGTCATGGCCACTCCGGACTCCGATCATAGGCCTCAGTGTCAGAGCAAGGATATCAGTATGGAGCGGACACCTCCTCTCAATGAGAATATTTCAGGGCGCTCTGAGTCCTCGCACGTGAAAATTTCCCAATCGCGCAATGCAAAATCTACACCTACAGCAAGCGGGAAGCACAAGACTACGAAGTCACGAACGTCACAAGCGGCTGGAACAAGGGCATCGCTTAAGGCAATGACACCGCGGTCCCAAGCAGCTCTCGTCTCTTTACTCGGAGATGGCACAGATGATGAAGACGAGCTCAGCAAGTCTGCCAATGTCATTGGCGGTTCGAAAGACCGTCCTCTTGAATTTCCAAACCGGACGGTTGGGCAAGGCTGTATGGGCGGCAAGATCTGTGATCGGAGGTTCTGCTTTAAGTGCATGTGACAAATGCAGCATTGCTGCCTGGCTGATAAGGCGAGCTTCTACTTACGTTGCCAAGTCTCCGGAGCGCCTCTTGCTATCGTGTTTTGGTATTGGATAGATGCAACGAGTCTGAAGAGCGATACTTCGCTCAACCAAAACATTCAGAGATCCCCTTCTGCGGCGGTCAATACATCTTTCAAGTCAGGGGCTTTTCGCCCTCCAATGTTTCCTGCTTTCGCCCAGAACTTAGACAAATGCCTCGTCCCAGAGTCGCACAGTATAGTGACTACTCTGTGTCCCGGACCAAGAGAGAGCGCCGTCTTCGCTGCCGCAACACCTAGAATAAAATGATGAGCAATGAGTCGATCGATCCGAAGAGCACCGATATCTTACAGTTTACAGCACTACTGCTGCCTATAAAGATTCCATCCTTCTCAACTAGCCATCTTGCCATTGCCATGGCCTGCTCATCACCGACTCTAACAGCGTCATCAACTAGCTCCCTTCCAGCCTCGAAATTAGCAGTTACTCGATTGATCCCAATCCCCTCTACAATCGTGTCAACCTGACGTCTTCGTCTTGTCCCCTCCCGCTCCTTGGGATCGAACATGACCCCGTACTTGACCCGATTAAACAAGCCGCTACCCTCTGGATCTGCCAGAACAACTTTCATAGCAGGTAATCTTGGCTTTAGGAACAACGCAACCCCTGAAATCGTCCCACCTGTGCCCGCTCCCGCGACAAAAGCATCAAGCTGTCCGCCACATTGACGGTAAATCTCTGGACCGGTCCCGTCGAAGTGAGCGCGCCAATTCGCTGCCGTTTCGAATTGATCGGCGAAGAAGCCACGGCCGGGTCGGGATGCATCGGCAGTGTGCTCCGCGGCGAGGGTACGGGCGCGATTCACGAAATGCTCGGGATCGACGATGGGTGCTGGTGGGACGCGGTCAACCATCGCTCCGAGCTTAAGCAGGAGGTCGGATTTCTCAGTGGCCTGGTCGGAGGGCATGCAGCTATAGAGTCCATGAGCATCCTTACTAGAGAATTATATGCCTTAGGGCAAAGTTATAGCGCGTGAATTTCATACATGTGTGCCAAATATCCACGTGCTCGACAGATTGTAGCCAGAGAGATCCCCGTGGATCCTACGGTGCCTTCGTAGATCACATCACCGGAGTTGGGAGTCAGGAGACCTTGTTCTTCTGCCTGTAACAGTCTTCTCAGGCCAGATGCTTGCAGATATGGGAAGTTGTTCTACCAGTTGTATGATACTCATAGCCACTCTATCCTTTGTACTTCCTCCTCCGCCATTGAGAAACTATGACCAGTTAGACAGCGTTGATAGGTTGTCTGTCCCTCTTATCGGGGTACTTTACCTCAGCTTTCGCCAGTACCTCACAGCCAGTAGCCTCAGAGAGTGACTTGATCTTGATCAAGGGGGTGTTCCCAATACAAGCTTCAATACCCTCGAGTATTCTTGGCTCAAACGTTGCAGATGATTGTCCATCCGTGTTGTCCCTTAGTGCTACATTCTCCAGTCCATTTTGTATGACCACAGTCTTTCGCCGTCGCTGAAAGCGCCGCTCCAGATCTGGGTAGAAATCTTTGAAGCCAAGAGTCAAGACAATTCCGGCGACAAAGGCTGCAGTCACATAGAGTCTTGAGTAGCTACTCATAGTTTAAGAATAACACGAATCGCAACTCCATTATTGTCGTCGGTTTACTGTCATGCTGGTGGGTCGTCGTGGAGTTCCCCTTACTCCACCGTTCCGAGCTTGATTGAGGAGCTCGGGCCACATCAATGAGGCATCTTCGCTTCAACCTCCACTTCGTGAACTTGCAGCTCCACCAGTAATGGACTCACCCATTGTCTCACAGCTTTTCAGGCAACTATTCCGCCATCGAACATGTCAGACATTACGGTCCCATTCAGCGCTGCCCTTTCGGATAGGTGGCGCTTCCACGCCGTTGAGACGGACCATTTCAAGTCGAGGCGACGGCAACAGTAGGCAGGAGAGTAACTGGCAGCAGAGGACGGATCTCTTCCCTCTGGACAGATCGGAAGAATTCAAGAAGTATCCAATGGTTACAGCAAATGGATTGAGAACGAGGAGGGAGAGACCTCGGAGAGTGAAGATGCTCACACGAGACTTCATAGAGGGTAGCTTCCCCGCATACATTGTGAGGACCGTACTGACTGCAGCTTTTAGATAGTCTGTATAATCCCAACTACGGATATTTCTCCAAACAGGTGATCATCTTCACACCAGGTGACCCATTCGACTTCAGCAGTATGCGCGATGAGCCTGAATTCCACGCCATACTGGGGCAGCGCTACACCGCTTTCGAGGACGCTTTGGATGAGAAAGAGCCCAACGAGGCCCGTCAGCTCTGGCACACACCCACAGAGCTCTTCCGTCCCTACTACGGCGAAGCAATCGCACGTTACCTAGTCACCAACTACAAGCTTTCCTTATACCCTTACCATGACCTAATCATCTACGAAATGGGTGCTGGCAACGGCACCCTCATGCTCAACATCCTCGACTACATCCGCGACACCGACCCCGAAGTCTACGCCCGCACAAAGCTCAAAGTCATCGAAATCACCCCATCCCTCGCCTCCCTCCAGCAACAACACCTCCAGAAATCCGCGTCGTCCAGAGGCCACAGCGAACACGTCGAGGTCATCAACCGCTCCATCTTCTCCTGGGACACCTACGTCCCATCCCCCTGCTTCTTCCTCGCCCTGGAAGTCTTCGACAACTTCGCCCACGACAGCATCCGCTACGACCCCTTCGCCGAAGAGCCCCTCCAAGGCACCGTCCTCATCGACAACGAAGGCGACTTCTACGAATTCTACACCCGCACCATCGACCCCGTCGCCGCACGCTTCCTCCGTGTCCGCGACGCCGCCTGCTCCGCACCGTACAACCACCCTCTGCGCTCATCGAGGCTGCTCCGCTCCATCAAGTCTCGCCTGCCGCTGGCCGCGAACCTGACCCAGCCCGAATACATCCCCACCCGCCTGATGCAGTTCTTCGACATCCTCCACAAATACTTCCCCGCCCACCGTCTCCTCGCCAGCGACTTCCACAGCCTGCCGGACACCATCCCCGGCGTCAACGCGCCCGTCGTGCAGACGAGGTACAAGCGGCGCACGGTGCCTGTGCGCACGCCATTTGTACGCCGCTCCATCTTCCCTTCTCTCCTCTCTTCTCCTCTCCCCTCCCTTCCATCCCTCCTTCAAGACTCGACATCGAATACTGAACACTCGTGCGCAATTGTAGGTCCTACAGGGCTACTTCGACGTCCTCTTCCCGACTGACTTCGCCGTCATGGAAGACATGTACCGCGCCATGACGGGCAAGCTGACGCGCGTCCTGTCTCACGAGGACTTCATGCAGCGCTGGGCCTACGTCGAGGACACGCAGACGCACAGCGGCGAGAATCCCTTGCTCAGCTGGTATAAGAATGCGAGTGTCATTACGACTGTGTAGAGTAAACTGGGTTACTCCAGACTACGTACTTACATGCCTGCAACAAGGCGATGCGGAGCGGGGCGGGTTCTGGGCGAGCGTGGTGGTGCATATCCTGGGAGTTTTGTTTTGATTATGTTTGATATCTCAAAGTGGTCATGCATGTGCATTCGGGAGCGGATTACCTAGGCGTGTGCCTAGTGTTTCTCGCTCAGTCATGGTACGTAGCGCGAAACGAGTCGTTCCTTTCCGAGGCTTCCATTGCTCGTCATCCCAATAGCCCTGTGACATTGCGTCCTAGTCGCAGCGCATTCCCTGGTGCTGGCAGGCCGTAGAGTAAGCACAACGCCCAGCAGCCTTTGCTGTCAAGAACGCCCTATGCTACAGACAAAATGGAAAGGAGGAGATTCCCCGGCTAGCAAGAGATATTGAGGGTGTGTGATGATGTCCCCCCAGCCCATCTAATGTGCCGTCTTCAGCTGTAGTCATCAGTACTGGCCGCCCATAGAGCCATCAACGTTACGCATAAGCAAACCAAAGCCGGTAGATGGGAAGAATCGCATGCTCATGTAGAGCCACCAGTCCAGGCACCATTGGAAAGTCGAACGCCCAGGTGTGCGCATCCTTGACACCCACATTCAAGAGAACTAGAAGGCCAAAATCAACAAGCCATTCCTCTATGATCACCAGACCTCGGTAGTTGGAACCTACCTTCCACCGAGTCCCACAGATCGTACACTCGCAAAACGTCGTCATCGGCTCATCCGCACTCCTCGTCTGCGCCTGACTATAGCTGACCTTCCGCTGCCCGCACTTGCCGCACTGCAGGCTCGTCGACACGCTCCGCTCCGCCTGCGCCACCATGGCCATGTCCATGTTCTCCTTCTGGATCTTCGCGTCCTCGGCGCGCCGCTCCGCCGATTTCAGCTCCTCGTGCGTCATCACCACGAAGCGTTCCGGCGTGACCTCGCCGGATAGGACTCGCTTGCGCAGCGATGGGTTGGATTTGTTCTTCAGGTTTTGGTAGAGCGACCGCATTTTGGTCCGGTAGGCTTCGGCGGTCTCGGGGCCGAATTCCGAGAAAGCGGCGCGTTCGACTTCCGAGGCGCGTTTCAAGATCGTAGACGGTGCTGGGAGGAGAGGCGTTAGCTTCGGTTGCTTGGGGCTTGGGGGTGAGACGGATTGAGGATGAGGATGAGGATGAGGAGGCTCACTTTCTTCGGACATGTGGCAGAGACCGTCGTAAATCAGGCCTATGCAGTTATCGCGCGTCTTGTCACCCGTTTTGGTGATATCTATGCCGTCCTTCCTCCAGGTGCGTTGGTCCGGAGGGACGGTCGATTTCGGCTTTTCGGATGCGGTGTTAGGTGCAGGCGACGACGTTCCGTTCGCACGCTTCGCGGGTGTCGCCGGCTTTTTCTTCGTCACGTCGTTCCGCCATTTAGAGACGATTTCGCTGGCCAGTCGTGCTACGTCTGTGTTCTTGTGTTGCTTTGATTTATTGACTATCACTCCGATCTTTGTTGACCTAAGGAGATCCTCAGTGGCGACAACGCCGGTCTTGAGATCGTTCAATATCTTGAGAATGTTCGCTGGAGGCTCTCCGGCTGTCGTTGCCTTTTGCAGCGCCTTGGACTTGGCATTGACCTCCTGCAACTCCATAGTCTTGCTCAATGATCCTTGACAGTACAGGCGTACGGGTTCTCTTATTGCGCGATTATGCAAGTTGAAGTGGTATTTGTAGACTATCTCGGTTCGACGTGTCAAACAGTTATCGGACAGAGATTGGTGCAGTGTTGAACGTATTTCGGTTATTACCTGTTGTTCAAACTGGAGTTAGCTGTATACCCTCATCATATCCACATAAAGAGTCCAATAGTGTCCATGGCCCGTGAAAGCCAACTTTCGAAAGGCGGTTCGGAGAGTCCAAGTCCTGTCCGGGAATATGCTCTCGGGGTGCAGCCCACAATTGAAGTTCCGCACTGGGCGCAGTATCGTAAAGCTCCCAACCCTCCCCAAGGATATACAACTTATTCCATGTTGAGCTGTAATTCTTCCATCGTCATGCGAGTCTCCTAGGTAATCTTCTCTGACGATTCCAGGGGCACAACATCCGGCTGGATGGCACCAGCTCACATTGTAGTAGAGGGTTGCTATGTTCCGAAAGCGATGGTCCAGTGATTATCCTTGATGCCGTATAACCTTTGACATCATGACACGTCACATGCCCAGGTCTGCGCTCCTGGCGGTCGTCGTGGGCAAAGGTTTGGAGGTCCGTTCCTGTACGCTTGAAAACATGGTACTTTACCTGACTGAAGTCGAGATTGTTGAAGTGACGATGATCAGCCCGTATTGCAGATGCTGATGGTTCTAGGTGCAACTCAGCGCGATGTGTCAATATTCAGTGAGTGGTGTAGGAGTTGATATGGAAGAGCCGCATCATGAGCCGCAACGTTTACATACAGGTCAGGTACGTACCTTAGTGATGCCCCTCCATGCATTACGGCAGACCATACACCTTGCCTTGTGCACTTTAGAAACTTTACAAAAACCTACAAGTTTGCTCTACGCTGCACGTCAACGTCATTTCGAATGCATTGTGCCTTGTGTGATCTATTTAGATCCACAGCTACTCTCTTCCTGCCAAAGCTAGTGATAAGTTGGAGACTCCTGTTCCTCCCAACTACATGACACCTTTCCCATAGATCTTCTCAGCCAAGATCCTTAATTTCATCGGCATCACAGTATCCTTATAGTGTTCCTGGATATCATGTTTCTCCACCGCGCAGCTCAAATCGCTCCAACGACTCTTATCAACCGCCACCCTCTCACAGGCGGTCCTCTTCTCCTTCGACCACCACTTCGGGAGAAGACCAGGTTGAGCTTCGGCGAGATTTAGATATTTGCGAAAGTGCGGGAGTGGATCTTCCTGGTTGTAAAGACCGGAGAGCTCCCCTCGAAAGCTATAATCGTCTTCGACGCGCAGGCGGTAAGAGTCGATAAGCTGATCGAACGCATCTGTCTCGGACAAAGAACTCAGGTAAGTGTTGTCGGCCAGACTTGGAAAGAAGTTTCGCGCCATGTAAGCTCCGCTGGTCGGTCCGGGCGTGTTGCTGGAGTTGGCGGCATTGGCTGCATTGGCGCAAATCTTCTTGTGGGCTTTCCAGTCTGCTTTCTGGCAATCTCGTGAGCAGTAGGCTGTAATCCGGCATCTAACGCAGCGCTTCAGTGGGGACGGAAGGTCCGACTCGGCCTTGTTGCAGACTGGACATGTTGAAGAAAGGTTTGGGTCGACGGATATGATGGATGCCGCCATGATTTGGTTGATTCAATGTCAATAGATTTTTGGCCGTGAACTCCTGAGGATGTGGAGACGTACATCAGTCGTCTTTTGTCGGTCAACACGATTCATATTGTATCATTCTCACCTTGTGCCAGTATTTCAACTCCAGCCGTCAAGCACCAACACACTACCACTATGCAGAGATCCTTAACTTGAGTTTGCAGTGCAGCTTGCTATCTACCTTGCCAGAGGTGCGGCTTCGTTTTGCCAAATATCGGCAACAGTAGTGAGTACTTCCCGGCCCTTGTCCGTAAGTGGAAATAAACTAACGTAACAAACTCATTGTCAAACATAGGAGGAGTGGCTAGTGGAATGAACGTGTAATCATAAGTGTCTAGCTACTCTATGGAAATGTGGCCCTATAAGAAGGCCTCCAATCGGCGAAAGGAAAAACTTTTATCCATAGCAAACTGTTTGCCCTAGCAAACTCCGCATGTTCCCGAAACCTCCGTAGGGCTCCGAACCACTAAGGTAACGGAACGAGGCATGACGTTTTGACACTCATTCATCGAACAGTCGCCTTCGTTCTGTGACCAGTACGCTGCTTTCACATTAACACGATCAATACACTCTAAACTAGCTCACATCTCGTCTGTACACGCCACCACTTGACGAAGATAAGGTACATAGTTTCATTCAGGATTAGTACTCGGGTATTTCCAGTGCCTGATTGCTCGTACCGTTCCTTACGCTAGATCAGGAGAGAATGAGCACCCGCTCATGGCCTCACACTGGTTCTATGCTGTTGGCGTCCGGACAGCGCCAGTTAATCTGCATCCTGTCTGTGGCTTCATCCCCAACCACGCACACCTCCATCCACGTCCGTCGTGCGAAGCCTACTCTGGTCCGCATGCTTGGCCAGGTCGATGTATCAAGATGCCAGTTCTATGCAGATACGAGAATATGCCTCCCAACTCGAACTCGTGCCCGCCTCGTACCGCTCCCTTGGCACCAGGGCGTTCCTGTCGAGTCAGACCTGAGCCCAGCAAGAGCAGGGACATTCGGGAAGATAGGTCCTAGGATTGTAGTGTATAGAGCACTGTATGCTTGGCAGTGCCATAACCATATGGCGCAGGGGCAACGGCGATCATGAATACTGTTACAGTAACTTAGTGGGCTGAGCCTTGAGTTTTTGGTTGGTCATACTCGCACCACTGCATCAAAATGAGTCTGAAACAAGGAAACCACCCTCGCACATGGCACCGTTTCTTGACCGAATGCTCCCAAAGCAGTCTTCTGCATATCCGATGTCCGAGACGCTTTCCATAAGAGAGTCAATAGTCCACAGAATCGCGCCTTTGAAGGCTCACCTGATCTCAAATGCGGCTCATTGAATCCTGTGACATTCGGCGAATTGAGAGGACTTGTCATGATCGTTGTCGAATCAGTCATTTTTATCGGTCTTGATTCTGGGAAAGAGAAGGACGCCCAGATAAGAGTTTACCCCAGAGCATGATGAGGAATGAAGCGACCATCTGACGAGCATGGTGATGGCAATTGAAGGCAAGGGTCAGATGGCAAGGATGACGAAGTTTGTCCCTTCATTCGGCGGAAATCTGGATCTATTGTTGTCATTATGTCAAATTGGTGTAGAAACACTTACACATAAGCTCGTCATGAAAGTGCTGCTGAGACGGCCATATCAATGTAAGGGGTGATGGCTAGGTAGTAAATGTTGGAGCAATGAATATTCGTCGGTACTCAGTATTTTCTTGAACGTGTAGAATGTGGGAGTGTAGGTTCTCCGCTCATGGTGATAGGCAGTGTTTGTTGCTATGTAAGATAGTTGATCAGGGCAACAACAGAGGGCTTCAGGGTCCATCTAATTCGCTAATCTGGGATGCACCAATGACACCCGGAAGCCGACCCTTGTACAGTAACACCGCTTACTTCTCTTGCTGCTGACAGCATGGGTTACAGTGAATAGCCATCGTGCACTCGCAGCTCCTATTGAGGAAAATACTGAATGACTTGGAAGTAGCTCAAACGGCACTGGCCAGCACATGCTCCTTGATCCTGGAATGTAAGCCCTTAGCGGAGGATTGAAGCTGTTCGTACAATTCCCTGCTAACAGTGTGCCCATCATTCCAAATAACAGCTGTCGTGATCTGAAGACTTGCAAAATATTCCCTTCAAAAAGACGGTGATCTCAAGAGAAGCGACCTTGAATTGGCTACAGTGATACGGACTGTTTGGAGATGCGTCTCTCATATCTCAGTGCGCATTCGTAGCTACGAGCTATCCCAGTCTTTCAGCTTCCATGTAATATACAAATCGATTTTCTGAGGTAGAAATAGTACCCTCACTCAAGCTTGCAGACAATATCATGACCAGGGCTTTATATACCCGGGTGCATCTTTCTCCCCGGTCGATTGTTAGGACTGGTAGACCCAACACTGTTTTCGCTGTAAGCTCGGCTGAGCTCTCGGAATCATCACTGGTACACACAGTGGTCCCGTCAATCTCAAAACCAGAGCGCGATGACTGGCCGCATGGCTCCACGACAACTCCACTTTGAACGTTCATCAAAGACAGCGCCCTTACTGACCATGGTGTCCTTGTAGCGTGTCGATATCAAGGATGATCATCCAAACCAATGTATTCGACCCACATCAGCAGGCACAATATCAGCGGCAATAGAGCGATCTTGATCGTCACAGGAGGCATCGACGGAGCTCCAACCTCAGTGACAAGTGACGCGTTTGACATCCGCACGTTGCATGGTGGCGTGATGACGTGATGCTGCCATCAAAGCTGCGAGAAGCGCCAATAAAGCAGTCTCAGTTGACGTGTGCTTATACCATGGCCAGTGCTGTATCGTGGAACGATACGGTACAATGCCGCTTGGTCCCTTTCGGTTGATAATTGCTGTCTGGTAGGTTGCCCATCCATATCAGTAGTAAATTTAATCGTTAGTCGTTTTCATTGGTTCTTGGACGGAAGTGGATACACAGTCTGGCGCTACCGCCGCCCTTGCCGTTTCCATTGGGGTATCTTCTTTCGTATTGACCGCCTCAAACCTCGCCTTCTTTGCTTGCCGCTTTTGCTCCCTTTTCGAGATTAACTTTGGTTCTTCCGTTTCCTTCGCCTTCTCCTCACCCATTGAACCAGCTTTCCTCTTCTGACCATTCGTAGTCCCTTGCTGTTGCCCCTGTGGCCTGACGTTTCCTTTCACAACACCGTCCGAGACTTTGGGTATCGCAGGCTTTTCTCCGCCATATATGACGTCTATAACCCCCCGGTAGCTTCTCCTCTTCATCTCGGCTTGTACGACCACACTCCTAGCCTCCTGCCCAACCGCCTCCCTTCCCTTTTCTTGCCCCAAACCCCAAATTGCCGCAAGGTTTATCACATCCCAAGGTCCCCGGCAACCTGCTGCCCTCTTGGTCTCGCTGCTGATTAAAAGTCCTCTGCCCCTCGTAGCGCGAATGAGCTGCGTAGCATTGCTGATCAGATTTCTCCTGGCGCTACTGTCACTCGCCAGTATGCCGGGCGCATAACATATCTCAAATTTGATACCGCGCTGGATAGCGGTAGAGAGTGTCTTGTGCTTGAAATGAAAAGGGAATCGTGTCGTGAGGTCCAGTGAGATCAGATCGCAATCGAGAGAACAAGCTTGATGGAGAGCTTTTTCAGTTGTGGGGCGCATGGCAACTAGGTCATAGTGTTGGGATAGGTTTGCCAAACGGTGATTCTGAGCTGGGTCCGAGAGAATGAGCGTGCAACGACGGAGGACGCGGAGGTTCTTCGGCGTAGGGAAAGATAGTTCTGCGGGGATTGGAGAGGACTAACATCAATCTCAGCAAGTTGTGTGAGAGAAAGGAATGGGTCCAGCGGTCATACTAAGTCTGCCGGGAGCTTTCCAGAGATCGTATGGTTGAGCGCAACGACGTTGTAGCCCACTGCAAGGTTAGCAGCTGCGCAGGTTGACGTGGAATGGGACATTCTACACTCAACAAGAAACGCCAGTGTCGTCTGCAAGTCGGGATCGTTCCGGGTCCATGACACGTTGAGGTCGTAGAACATTACTAAATCTGTTCCAAGACCCCATAGGCCTTTTCACCCTCCCGAAGATCAAGGGCAAGCCAAGAGAATGATGTCCTGAGCTACACATAGATCTCAACTCTGAAGAACCATAGGACCAAGCTGCAATTTTAGCGAAGCGAACCCTGTCCCTCGTCGGGTGTCTGGTCCGTGCACACCACATACGGTACAACATTACCTACATGCTCTTCTCAAGATAAGGTAGATCCAAACAGAATCTCGCCCTCGACTTCTTCAAATATCTCGGTACTACGGCATTTTACGCGCACGTTCTTCAAGGAAGTTTTGCCAAAACGAGCCCTTCAAGTTGTTGACGAGTCCTCCTCCTACTCCATTCTGGTCGGGAACGCGCGCCTTGTTAGGCCGCCGGCAGCATGGCGCGCGTTTATGCCGATGTCAATCAGCAGATGCCTCGATCTTATTGGGACTATGACAGCGTCAACATATCATGGGGCGTGCTCGAAAACTATGAGGTGGTGCGGAAGATCGGTAGGCGAACCCTGGGCTCTGGCAGACGCTGGCCTCGAGCGGGACCCAACGGTGCTGACGCTGAACCGCAGGGAGGGGGAAGTACTCGGAAGTATTCGAGGGTATAAATGTCGCCAACTACCAGAAATGCGTCATTAAAGTCCTCAAACCGGTGAAGAAGAAGAAGATAAAGCGAGAGATCAAGATCCTACAGAATCTGTCTGGAGGCCCAAATATTGTTGCGCTTCTAGACGTGGTGAGGGATAGCCAGAGCAAGACGCCGTCTCTGATATTCGAGTATGTCAACAACACGGACTTCCGAAGTCTATATCCGAAGTTTGTGGACTTCGATGTGCGGTACTACATATTCGAGCTACTCAAGGTAGTCAATGGATCCTTCAAAGTTATGGGATAACGCAATGCTAACAACATGCCCGATAGGCGCTGGACTTCTGCCATAGCAAAGGGATAATGCATCGGGATGTCAAACCACACAACGTCATGATTGATCACGAGAAGCGAAAGGTCATTAGATACCCATGCCCCTCTGTTGATATCGTACAGATAACGCTAACAGATCATTAGCTTCGACTGATCGATTGGGGCCTGGCCGAATTCTACCACCAAGGCACAGAGTACAACGTCAGAGTAGCTTCAAGGTACTTCAAAGGCCCTGAGCTCCTTGTCGACTTTCAGGAATACGACTATTCTCTGGACATGTGGTCCCTCGGAGCCATGTTTGCGTCGATGATCTTCCGAAAGGAACCCTTTTTCCACGGCAATAGCAATTCGGATCAGCTGGTGAAGATAGCGAAAGTCTTGGGCACAGATGATCTTTTTGAGTATCTGGACAAATATGATATTGAGCTCGACGCCCAGTACGACGACATCCTCGGCAGGTTCCCCAAAAAGAACTGGCACGGCTTCGTGAACGCAGAGAACCAACGGTTCGTCAGTAACGATGCTCTCGACTTTCTCGACAAACTGCTCAGATACGATCATCAGGTATGATTAATTGGACGTGTCCTAGTGTGCTATACTGACTTCCCGACAGGAGAGGCTCACGGCTAAGGAGGCAATGGCACACTCATACTTTGCCCCGGTTCGGAGCGCGGCAGCGGCTGCTCATAATCATGCATCATCTCACTCTTGAGCGTTGTTGCGTACCACGATCTTGGCGGTCACTCGGATTGGCATTCGCCTTGTTATGAAGATTGCTCTGAAAATCATACCGCTCAGCGCGCCGCACTTAGGGCAAAATGCTCTTCACGTTTATGAGGTGAGGAGCCCCGCTTCATAGGCTTGCGGAGGCGCGTCCCCGGTTGGACACTCGTTCTGCATCTATCATAGTCTGCTGTATAATCATAGGCGATTGGCGGTGGCGGTTACGTTACTGCCGGGATGCTAAGGTCGAGCCCGGGGTGGAAGGGGAACTCGAGATCTCTGTGTAAATATTATCATGATACCGAGCTCGAGCTCGGCGTAACAGCAAGCATTCTAAGCGTAAAATAAGCTACAGTATTCTAGATTTATTCTGGGAAACGACTACGAATAAATTGTGACTCTTTCTCGGAGTTGGCTCACTAGCGCAGCACGAGCCTGGCTCAACCACAGAGCTTGAGTTTGACCAACAAAACAAATCACTTGAAACCACGCAGGCCCATTCGTATTTGGGTACTAACCGTCAGTTGTTACAGAAGCAGAACCACTCTCAGCGAGAGTACGAGGTCAACATACTTCGAAGGGCGCTTTACATTCGCTCTCCTCCTTGGAGAAGCTCGCTCCTCCGTAAAGCTCCTAGGATGGCTCTCAATGCTGCGTCGCATAACCCTAGTATGTGGGCAGAAACATTATGCGAATGTTATAAGCACTCTGTTAATGCATTGAAATCTTAGCGGGCCAGCAAACGGGCCCTATCACTGGCAAACCTCCCTCAGCATCCGATGAGACAAAAGCAGCACTACTTGGGGCTTCTAAGAGTGACCGATTAGGCCAGCATGAAGGGGGTATGGATGGCGGGGATAAGCAGGGCGCGGAGAAGGTGAAGAGCGAGAAAGAGCGTGCGTGTCCTCCTTGATTTCACCTTGGAGTTTGGCGCTGTAATTCCGTCCAGACTGACTCGGTGCATCGGACCATCAGTCGAGAAAGAGCGCAAGAGGGCTGAAAAGACTAAGAAATTCGCCGAGAAGCAAGCGAAGACTGTCAATGGATCTGCAACACCCACATCATCGAAAACCAAGGAGAAGAAAGCTAAGGCTGCATCCGCAAAGGAGGAACCATTGCCAGACTACGTCGAAGAGACGCCGCCTGGAGAGAAGAAAAGTGAGTCTGCTGTGGACTCTGTGTAATTCGAGCCGTTGACATAATCAAGTCCTCAAACCTCTGGATGACCAGTTTCACAAAGCGTACATACCCAAGGTCGTAGAATCAGGATGGTATGCCTGGTGGGAGAAACAAAGGTTTTTCGAACCCGAACTTGGCCCGGACGACAATGTCAAAAGAGAGGGCTACTTTGTGATTCCAGAGCCGCCGCCCAACGTCACCGGCGCGCTACACATGGGCCATGCGCTCCCGAACGCTTTACAAGATACCTTGATTCGCTGGAACCGTATGATGGGCAAAACAACACTGTGGGTTCCGGGTTGCGATCACGCTGGTATCTCGACGCAGAGTGTTGTGGAGAATATGCTGTGGAGGAGGCAGAAGAAAACAAGATATGATTTAGGCAGGGAAAAATTCACCGATTTGATCTGGGATTGGAAAGAGGAGTACCATAGCAAGATCAATAGTGTATTACGACGGATGGGCGGTTCGTTCGACTGGACAAGAGAGGCATTCACCATGGATGAGAACTTATCGGCAGCCGTAACAGAAACATTCGTTCAATTACACGAAGAGGGCATCATTTACAGAGCAAACCGGCTAGTCAATTGGTGTGTGAAACTCAACACCGCAATCTCGAACCTGGAAGTGGATAACAAGGAACTCGATGGGCGGACACTTCTTGATGTACCGGGCTACGAAAGGAAAGTAGAATTTGGTGTAATTACGCACTTTCAATATGAGATTGAGGGCACTGAAGAGAAAATTGAAGTCGCCACAACCCGTCCCGAGACCATGCTTGGTGATAGCGGTATTGCGGTGAATCCTGAGGACGAACGCTACAAACATCTCGTGGGCAAGAATGCGAAACATCCCTTCGTTGATCGACTGATGCCGATCTTCACAGACGACTATGTGGACCCTGAGTTTGGTACTGGTGCCGTTAAAATTACGCCTGCTCATGACCCTAACGACTTCGCCATTGGTCAACGACACAATCTAAAGTTCATCAACATACTCAATGATAACGGTACGATGAACCATAACACCGGTGATTTTGAAGGCATGAAGCGATTCGACGCGCGGTACAAAGTCATAGAAGCTCTCAAGGCTAAGGGGCTTTACGTCAAATGGGAGAACAACCCCATGAAAGTGCCATTGTGCGCGAAGTCGAAGGATGTTATAGAACCCCTGATGAAGCCACAGTGGTGGATGCGCATGCGAGAGTTGGCAGACTCTGCGATCAAAGCTGTCAAAGACGGCGAAATCACCATCCGTCCCGAAACCGCAGAAAAGAGTTACTTCCGATGGCTAGAGGGCATCAATGACTGGTGTTTATCAAGACAGCTCTGGTGGGGCCATCAAGCGCCTGCATATCTTGTACAGATCGACGGGCAGCCTAGTGACGAGAGTGACGGAGAGTATTGGGTTACAGGGCGTACGCAGGACGCTGCAGAGGCTAAAGCTAAAGCCAAGTTCCCCGGGAAACAGTTCACACTAAAACGAGATCCGGATGTCTTAGACACGTGGTTTTCCTCTGGCCTCTGGCCTTTTTCAACACTGGGCTGGCCCAGGAAAACGCATGATATGGCTACCCTGTATCCGACGTCCGTTCTCGAGACTGGCTGGGATATTTTATTTTTCTGGGTGGCCCGGATGATAATGCTGGGAATCAAGATGACGGGCCAAGTACCGTTCAGAGAGGTCTACTGCCATTCGTTAGTCCGGGATTCAGAGGGACGGAAAATGTCGAAGTCCTTAGGCAACGTTATTGATCCGCTGGATGTAATGGAAGGCATCGAGTTACAAGCATTACATGACAAACTCAAGGTAGGGAATCTTGACCCTAAAGAGCTTGCAACGGCCACGAAGTTTCAGAAAAATTCTTTCCCAGACGGCATTCCTGAATGTGGTGCTGATGCTCTACGATTTTCCCTGATCAACTATACCACAGGAGGTGATTAGCTATCCCAATGTGATTACTCGATCCGTACTAATAACGGTAGGTGGCGATATCAACTTCGACATCAAGGTCATGCACGGCTATCGGAGATTTTGCAACAAAATCTACCAAGCGACGAAGTATGTACTAGGCAAGCTCGACAAAGACTTTGTACCTCAGAAGGTCGCTGCGAAGACTGGGAATGAATCGCTGTCCGAACGGTGGATCCTACATAAGTTCACAGTGGCTGCCAAGGAGATAAATCAAGCCTTAACGGACCGGGAATTCTCCCAAGCAACATCCATAGCCTATCAGTATTGGTACTCTCACCTTTGCGACGTGTATATCGAAAATTCCAAATCAATCATCCAGGACGGCACACCAGAGGAGCAGCGCTCAGCCAAGGACACGTTGTACACTGCGCTTGAGGGCGGTCTGACCATGATCCATCCATTCATGCCATTCTTGACTGAGGAAATGTGGCAACGTCTACCGCGAAGACCCAATGATTCAACACCATCAATAGTGAAGGCGCAGTACCCAATGTACGACCCCAACCTCGATGATGTCGCCTCTGAAGAAGCATACGAACTGTTGCTCGCAATTTCGAAGGGTGTGAGGTCCTTGATGGCCGACTATTCCATTAAAGACGAAGGAAAATGTAAGTATCTAACGCAGAATAAGTATGACAACCTACTGACGTATGATTAGTGTACGTCCAGACGTACGATGACACAAGCTACAGGACTGCTAGTGTCGAAGTTCAGAGCATCAAGTCACTCTCCGGCAAAGGAATCGCCTCTATCGAAGTCTACTCCAAAGCCCAAGAGAAGCCCAGCGGCTGCGTGGTCTTTGCCGTATCCTCCAGTGCGGCAGTCTTCCTCCACGTGAAAGGGCGTGTGGATATCAACGAAGAGATCCGAAAGGCGCAAGCAAAGCTGCAGAAAGCGTCGGAAGGTGCGGCCAAACAGAAGAAGATCCTTGCCGATCCGAACTACAAGCAGAAGGTCAGCGAAGAGCTGCAGGAAGTCGAGAGGAGGAAGCTGGCGGATCATGAAAGTGAAATGCGGAATTACGAGGAGATCATCGAGCAGTTCGAGGTGTTGAAGCTTGAATAGATGGATCTTTTGTGTTTTAGAGGGGACTGGAGCGCTGTACAGTTGATAGAAGCCTCGGAGCCAATGTGAAACACCAGATCTTGACCTACGACTTTAAGCACTTGTGTCAACCTTGATTCCGCGGCGACCATTGTTATAAGTGGGTCTCAGGTGTGCCAGACTGCATGAGAGGTTCAGAAGTAAGCCTCAGCAAGGCTGGTCGCTCCACCATCATTGAGATTCGCCTTGGATGCGCTTATACGTTAGGACTGGCGAGAAGACCAGACATGCTGTTTCACCCTTTGCGACGGCCCTTCGCGATCCGCGATCCACCACAGCCCCAAATCCTGCATTGTTCCATGTGTCCGCTGTTTCGCTAGAACATGTCAACCGAATCCCTGCAGCGTTCGGCCGCGGAAGTTGCTTGTCCACCTGGGCACAGGCATGCCAAATCCACTGCAGCCTAATATAATTTGTAGCTGGCCGGCCCAACCGCGCAGGTCGGCCATCTAATAACACCATCATCACAGGTGCGGCGAATGACCACGAAAGCAAGAATAGCTTACACAACGCCGTCGTCGTCTCTCCCGACCTCCTCATGGCTTCCCATCCGATGGCAGTGACTCTCCTCCTCCTCCTCTGCATTCTCTTCTGCCTCCTCTCCCTAACAACAGCCTCCTCGCCCACCACCACCACCACCCCACCCAACCCCCCCAACTAATCCATCCCCCACCTCAGATCCTCTGCCCCGGGACCCTGACCCCCACCGAAATCGTCCCCTACCGACTGGAGATGTACCCGACCCTCCAATCCATCTGCCGGGACCTGCCGCTGACGCAGTTCCGCTGCGTCTGGCTCGACGACAAGTGGCAGGCCGATTACCGCTTCGTGCCCATGGCCAGTCCGGCCTTTGCCATCATGCAGCGCTGCGTGAGCGTCTGCACGTGCGATGGCAATCCCGTCCCGCGCCGGCCGTCGTTCGGGAGGGGTCTGGCGCGTTTGGGGTCGTGAGGCCGGATCCGCTTCCGTCTTTTGGAGCGGGGTTTGGGCGGGGGGGGGGGGGGGGCCCATTTG
>JAABUY010000683.1_pt1 | contig 55585 bp, 53 predicted proteins | sample 5560271 | NCBI WGS metagenome assembly JAABUY01 (sample SAMN10711886, study PRJNA513374) | rock metagenome | isolation source: Antarctica rocks | place: Antarctica: Victoria Land, University Valley | reverse complement strand
CTGACACTTGCGTGATGAGAATTCGAAGTTGCAGATCATTCTCATAAAAGAGAAAGAGAAATGAAAGATAAAGAAGATACTTAATCAATGAATCAAGAAAAAAAAGATTGAGTATTTAGTTCAATGAGTTGATTCATCTTTCTATAAAAACTTCTGAAAATCAATGAAAAATCTTAGCAATGCGAAAAAAATCATTGAAAACTATGAGACAGAAAGACAAGTACATCAGTTGACTGCAAAGAAGTCAAAGAGAAAAAAGAGAGACAGATCACGTAAGAATCATGATTGAGAAAGTATCAAAAGCGCAAGAACGCAAGTTTAAGAAGTTAATATTAAACTACAATTATAAAATCTTACACAACATATGTTTTCTAAAAAAAAGAAAATAATGAACGTTGCAAAAGAATGAAGAAAAAAAGCAATCAATGATCGCAAGCGAGAACATTGAAGTGAAGAAAAAAGCTATTTATTCGTCAGCAAATCTCATCACACACTGCTTGCTTCAGTCAAAACTTACAAGATAAAGACGAAGTGACGTGATGATGACAAGAAGTGACAAGAACGAGAGAAGTGAAAATCTCTACTCAACTGTTAGATACAATCTCACATGATTGAGAGAAAAGTTACTCACTCTTTCATTATCAAAGACGAAGAGTGAGACGAGTCTTGATGCAAGCGTTGAGATGATGAGTCATCATCAGCGCAGCATGATGCATTGATAGCTGAAAATGACGCGAGACTGAGTTCATCATGCAATCGTACTTTCTCATGAAGCAGTACTCGCATTTGCGAGCATGCTCGATGAAAGCACAACACATGTAGATCATTGTTGCGCTCAGATGATGAACGCAGCGACAGCATCAAATCATCTGATCATTATAATCTATCATGCATCAGCACTTATTGAAACACGCAGAGATAAATATATTTATCAAGAATCATGAACTCAGTCTTTAACATTGAAGATGCGAGAAAAGCAGAAGAAGCAGACGTAACAGACGTGACAGCGACGATGACGCAAGAGAAGCGATGAAAGATATACATCTTAAGAAAAAGAGCAGACTTCACGAGCATGTTAGCATGATCTCAGTGAGCGCAGAGCTGCTACTTATCATGTTAATGATGATGATGTTGATACTGCTATGTCATTCATGTTAACTCATGAGCTGATTTGCATCACAACAACGCTGCAACGAAAAAAGCTCATATCATGAGCTGCGAGTTATGCAAGATATGCATAGCAGATCTCATGCTTCGTCAGTTCAAAAGAGCAGTACTCACGAAAGAGTATGTTGAGACGAAACAAGAAGAAAAGAAAGAAAGAAAGAAAGTAAAGCTGAAGAATTGATATCAACAATCTTGCACTAACTCTGTTTATGCTGTCGTGAGACTGTTCGCATCATTCTCACGAGATAGTTAGTAAGAGAGAAGAGATCAAGGTCTGAGTCAATGATAAAAAAGTCGAAAGACGTTTTTCGAGTGTACATATAGATGTCATTGCGACTTGTAGATAGAAAGACGAGACATACACGTTTTACAGTATCTTTCTACTAGCACGATCATTGCACGTGTTCATTGTTTGCTTTCTCTGTTGCTTTGATACGACTTTCTATATTGCATCTGTATTCTATTTCTCGACATTGAAGCTTGAGCGTAAGAATATCATTTTTATGATATCTTGAGTAGAACAGTTGATTGAACAGCAGAAAGTGACACGACATCTCTATAATGATCAAAGAATTTACGAAAGATTTGAAGTGAGAATCAATTTGACTCTGAAATACGAGAAATTGATATAGCGACTTCATTTCGCTTAGAAATATTGACGAAAGTTATTCAAGTCACAGAGTTTTCACAGTTGAAACTAGAAGAGACGTGTATCTTCAGCTGACGAAAACTGTTTCTCTTTGAGCGAAGATGCAACAGCGAAGAAGAGAGAAACTGACTTTCGCGAATGATTGACACTCAGAAGAGACGCTCTGATCAGAAGAAGAATTCATCTGATTTCAAGACTCGCAAGAAACAGACAGCGAAAGTGAGAATCAAAGAACGAATTCGAAGCGATGTAGACAGAAGTACAAGAAATGACATCAGTTTCAGCAGTGAATCATGTTTCAGCAAAAGCATAAGATCGAGCGTTGTTCGTTAAATAAAAGAAGGAAAAAGAAAAGCATCTTGATCAGTTGTAACAACTGCAAAAGAAAGAAAGAAGAACTTCGATGAGTTGAGAAGCAAAAACAAAATAACGAGATCTTTTTGACTGCTTTATTATTTTTACTATTCTGTATTTCATCTTCACAACTCTCAATATCAACTCACAGCGACAAAATGACAAGCTCATTGAAAACATCTGTTGTAGACACAAGTGCTACGCTCATCAGCTCTCGAGTCAGCTCAGAAATAGACATGATCACAATGTTGTTTCTGAAATATCTGACACTCATGTCATCACTTGAAACTTCAAGAGTCTCGTATTTTGAAGAGAAGAACATGACTGATTTTCTAGAAAGATATGAAGATTTCTGTGATGATTATGAGCTGAATCAGATCGATCGATTTCGCAAGCTGTCAAAATACTGTGACAAGATCATTGATGATAGCATCAAGATTATGATTGAATATATCGACTTCGACTGACAAGAACTGAAGAAGACAATGAAGAAGAAGTACAAGAAAGATGACACTGATCAACAGCTGAATTCTTGAATTTTTCTGAAAATCTTCAAGAATAAGTCTTGTATCATGAAGAATGATCTGAAGTTGTACAGTCAACAATACAAAAGCATATTGCATTCATTGATAAAATGCAAGTAAATGAATGAGTATATCAGATGCTGCTGATTTGTCAAGAGTCTTTCATTTATACTAAGTGAAAAGATCATATGAAAGTGTGCACTTGATTCTGAAGATTTCAGTTTCATGAAATTCAAGAAAGCTAATGACGCGATAGTGATCTACTGCGACTCTGTCAAAGCACTGTTGAAGTTCTTGATCATGATCAAGAATTTCGATGATCTCAGCAAGCTCATAAATGAATATCAGATCAAACAATCGATGATGTCAGACAAGTTCTTCGATTCTTTGATAGTAGCACAGCTCAGCGATACAACAATGAATGAGATGATAAATAAGTTTGAGATGATGATGCTTTCTTTGCAAACAGCAACAAAGAAGATTGAATCTTTCATGCAAAACATGACAGCATCTGTCTCGATGCTTAACGTCTATATCTCATGTAAACTCGTCACGTCTGCTCATTCAGCAATGTTGATGTCATTATCATTTTCACTTTCAAGAAGTGAACGAGCGTCTTTGATGTTTAAAATGAAAGAATGCTTCTTCTATGAAGAAATAGAATGTCAGAAGATCAGATGTCATCAACTGAATATTTATAAGACAGAAGAGAAGATACACGTGAATGAAACAAACAGACTCTGAATGAGACTTGCTGAAAAAGATAACAGATTGACATCTTTCACATTGAGTCATTCTCAGAAAGAGCTGATTGACAATGCTTTAAAGAAACAGAATCAGCAAATGAGAGCAGAACATGTTGATATCATCAGACTGACAAGTGTAAGAGCAATGATCACAAAGAAAGCAGAAAACACAGATGAGAAACAGAAATGAGACGAAGAAGTAATGATTGTCACAACTCAACACGATTATAAGTCAAATAAAAATGCAACGAAAACAACAACACAACAGAGAACAAGTTTGAATTGAACTTGAAGAAAAAAAGTAAGAAAAGAAGAACGTCTGTTAAGTATGAAGAATTTGTGCTCTGAAGAGTATCTGTTGATTTTGAAATCATTCTTGAAGAAGCGAACAAGTGAGAATGTGATCATGCAGAATGCAGCTGTCTTCGAGAAAACGGTAAAAACAACGAAGAAATTGACGAGAAAGAATTCAGATGACAGCAAGATAGAGTCAGACAATTGAAACAAGAGAACGCAAAACATAGTAGAAGAACACATAAATACAGAAAACGTGATGCATATTATAGCGAATCAGAAGATGCAAGACGTGAGCATTGAACAGATGCTTACACATTCATCTATTCTTCTTTGAGCTTTCTATGCTCAAGTAAAACAACATAAGAAAATGAAAATGAAAAAAACTGATGACGTGCGAGTAACAGTAGTAAAATTTGAAGATTCTTCACTCAAAAAGTCGAATGTAATTCTGTATGCAGTGACGTGTTCAAGAACACAAGTGCTGATGAGCGATGAGATTTACGTTAAGACATTGCTTGATAGTGATGCTGAAATCAACGTTATGTCTGAAACTCTTGTCGCAAAAGCTCAGTTGTCTATGCAACGAGACATTCATCTAAATATGATAGAAGTCAGCGAAGCAAAGACTAACATCATTGAATGCTGTGACAATGTGAAGATCAATATTGACGAAGCAAAATCAGTGATTTCAATATTTGTGATTGAAAACGACGAGTACACTCTGATACTGAGCAGATCATATGAGCGAAAGACGCGTCTATGCATCAACAATATTTCAAAAGAAACTTGTGAGATGACAGTCACTGATGATGATGAAAGAATGATGTTCTTTAAATTGATTTTAACGCACAATTCTGTCAATCAAGATGTGTTGAAAATATTTCTTGAGAAAGCGAAAAACTTTTTAAATGAGTAGACAAGTGCTCTGTTGAAAGCGTATTTGCGATGAGAAGTGTAAGTTCGAAGACTGTTGATTTAGCGCGCTTGAAAAGTTCTGAGATGTTCATCAAGATCGAAGAAGAAAAGAAAAAGAAAGATCAAAGCTTCGTTCAATGATTTTGCTTGAACAATAGCATGCAACATGCACAGATGTTATGATGTTGTTCAAACAGACTTGCGATGCAAATGACATGAAGATTTGATCTGAGTTCAATTCGTCAGCATGAGAAGATAGATCATGTCAAAGTAGTGACAGCATACAAGAGAAAAGCTCAGAAGATTCAATCTGTGAATTCATCAGAGTTGAACGACTCAATATCAGAAGATTTGACAAACTGAAAATAAATCTTACTAACTTGAATCAAATTGAATATGACAGAGATGAAGTCAGAGAAGTATAATCATTGACTGTTTTTCAAATTCTTCAAAATTGCTTGAGAATTCAGACTGACTTTGAAGCGAGCAAAGAGAATGATATGCGACGATGCTTTAACTCTGCAAGAGAAGAATTTACTACTGAAGATGTTGTTTAACAGAGAAGTGACAATGATCTGAGACTTCTCAAAAATGAGAAAGATAAAAGACATAGTTTCATCTTCGCAGCAAATTTGAACAATATCACATGATGCATGACAGACACTCAATTTCTCAGTCTTTAAGACACTTCATCAGATTATCATAGACATGCTCAAGAAGCAAATAAAGCATGACATACTGAAATCTTGTCATGACTCGTATTGAAATTTCTGATTTCTGATCAAGAAAAAGTTCAATCAGTATCACATGATCAACGCAGCGATGAATATGAACAAGATTATCATCAGAGACGTCAATCTGCTCTCAGACGTGAATGAATTCTTCAAAGAATTCGTCGATATGATTATGATCTTTCTGATAGATCTGTTTTCTGAGTACGATCAGATTACGCTGACAAAAATATATTGAAATCTCACAGTGTTCATGACATCTCTGAGATTATTGCGACAGACGAAGTTATCACAAGATGTCATCAACTTCGTTGCTCAGTTTATCAGAGTTATAATCAAGATATTGAAAAATCTTCTTGAAATATGCAGATCTTTTCTCAATGATATTGAAGTAAAGAAATCGAAGACAATCTATGATAATGCAGAGATCACTTCAGAAGTACATCAGTTTGTACTGAAATACATTAAGAATCTCAACTTCGTACTCTTGAACTTTGAACTCATCGATTGCATCATATCTGACGAAAAGTCGCAATTCTGCATGTTGAGCATAAAGATTGTAAGATTTGTTTGTGACTTTCATGATTGCAGATCAGAAGATTTCAAAATTATCAAGATTCTAGAATAATATCTCTGTCATGATGTCACATTTGCTTGAGTGTTCATTGAAGTATGCGTGTATTATCAAGTGTGAATAGAGAATTTCGTCTTGATTGCAGCGTCAATATTTCAACTCTTTAAAAAGAAGATTAAATTCGTGTGAGAAAGAAAACAAGAGAAAGTCGTGAACAAGCTGAAGCTGACATTGATCACTGCATTAATCATGAGAAGTTTGAACTACTTTGAACAGACAGAAGAAATTGTTCTTGTCGTGAATGCAAGTCTTCAAGAATGAAGAATGATGTTACAGCAGACAGCATTGAATTCTAAGAATCAACACTTCGTACGATACGAAAGTGAGCTATGAAATGAGTAACAGACAAGATATGATGCTGAGAAGAGAGAATGCAAAGATCTGATGAAGACACTGAAGAAGATTCATTACTGACTATATGACATGAAGTTCATTATTGAAATAGATGTCAACATTCTGATGACGCAACTGAATTGATCTGCATCAGACTTATCAAAAGCATTGATGACATGATGACTTGCTTGAATTCGCTTGTTTGATTTTGATGTTCATCACGTCTTCAATTGCAAGCATAGCGCACTCGATGAACTCTTGCGCAGATTCAAAGAATCTTCAGACGATGAAGATGAGACTCATGAGAAAGACATAGATGACTTCATTGATGCTCAGTTAAATTTCATTCATCTTTGCTCAGTCAATATAGTTGTTGAAGAAGACATGTCAATATTGAAAGATTCATATTCAGAACACTTCAAGAAAATAGCTTGTTATTTAATCTTTTTATCGCGCTCGTTCAAAATGTCAACAAAAGAATTTCGAAAATTCAAACATGAAGCGTTGAAATTCATGATTCAAGATAAACATTTGTTTAAAAGATTCAACAAGACTGCTTCTGTGCGAAGAATGATGAATCTTCAAGAAGAATGCATTAATATTCTGCAGAAACTGCATGATGAAAATGATCATCATGAAAGAGAGAAAACATATTGAAAGATGATCGACAGATATTGATGAAAGAAGATATGAAAGAATACATGCGCATATGTAAAATTCTGTGAAGAATGTCAGTTGCAAGCATCAAGACAAAAGAAGAAGACTCTGCATTCTATCTGAATCTCAAGAGTCTGAAAGAAGATTGAGATGAATGTCATTTACATGTCTTCAAACAAAGAGAAACATTATATTGTTTTGACAAGAGATGACTTCTCGAGATGAATAGAAGAAAGAGCTCTGAGAGCAGCAACTTCGAAAGCGATAGCGAAATTTCTGTGAAAAGATGTAATCTGCAGACACGACTGTTTGAAGAGATTTGTCATGAACGAAGAATCGAAGAACAAAGAAATTGTAGAAACGCTGATCAAGAAATATAAAATAAAGCGAGTGATGATGTTGACTTATCATTCACAGATGAATGATCTTGTGAAGAAAGATCATACAGCTGTTGTGAATGTCTTGATCAAGATAACAGTTGATGAAAGCATGAAATGAATCAGAAGCTTTGTCAGTGTACTATGAGCAGACAAAATCATCATGAGAACTTTCATTGAAATGACTTCATATCATGTCTTGTATGACTGCAATGTCGTTCTTTCTATAGAACTTGATGTTTCAATCTGACAGATTCTTTCATGAAACAATGTTTGCATGACTGATGAGTTACTGACTCTTCGTGCTCAACAACTCGAACGCAGAGACGAGAATTTGAAGAAGATCGCGCTGCATTTGAGAAGAATGAAAGAAATCAACAAAGATGTATGAAATGATCACAGACGCATTTATACTAGTTCAATTCTGAAGAATGATCTTATACTGCTGCATGACATCAAATTAAACAACATGCATACGCTGAAATTGACATGAAGATGACTGAAATCTTTTCAAGTAGTGAAGATGAACACTGAAAAAGAATAATATAAAATTACAGAGTTCAACGAAGCGATCTTGAAAGAAACGATTGCAAAAAATAGATTGAAGAAGCGTGTAAATCGAGCATCAAAAAGTGAGATCAGCAATGAACAGAAGAATAAAGATCAGAATCTATCAATGATAACGTTCATTGAGAAAATCATGTCAGAAATTGCGATCAATGTTTTGATCAGAAACTCGAATGCGTCGCTGAATTTTATTCACTATTAATTGAAAGTTTTTGTGAACTTGAAAAGAGCATCTGTCGCTGAGACTTCTGTTGAGTTGAGATAAGATTGTTTACACTCAAGAGTGCAGCTTCAATAGCACTGTCTTGTACAGCGTCACTTGTATTAGCTCTTTCTTTGTCGAGTCGTCAAGAAGCGAAGTTGATGCAAGAAAATCATGAGTTGTTAAGAATGTCATAAAGTCGCTTTGAGTTACTTGAGCATATGAAAAGAAGAATGAGAATGAAGATGCAGACGTCTGCAATGTTAATACTGAATTACTTCAGTACTGAAGATTGAAAATTTCAAAATGCTTTAGTCTTGAATGAACAAAGCGAAACTCTAATCAATTCGCAGAGTACGCGCTAAAGTTCACTGCATAATGATTAGAGCTAAAGCTTAGAGCAAGAATCAAAATCGATCAATGATTGTATATCAGAAAATATATCAAGATCAAAGATCGAGAATATATCAAGATCGACTTAAACGACACACGACAAGACAACATGATGCTACATCAAGTCGATCTAACTCATGTGATGCACAGCAGATAGCATAGAGAAATAGTCAATCAGTTAACTAAGAAATTTGTTACTAATATTGAGTCATCAACATTCTCTCAGCTATGACAAGCGCAAGTCGCAGAAGAATTATTTGCAAAACTACAAGCAATTTCTACTAGCGCTGAACTTTAAAAAACTCAGCATGTATTCTCTATCTTTCAACATAGTTATCATTTCTGTTATTCAAACTTGCACTAGAACGTCTAAAAATCTCACGTATTTCATCATCTCTGTTATTTGAACTCACACTAGAACGACTAAACATCTCACATAACTCTTTACTCAGCATTTGTTTTCTCAGACATTAAAAGCTCACATTGAAGCTTTTGTCAACGAAAGCTCTTATGCATTTTCTCAGAAGAATCTCATTCAAATTCTTTAACTATCTTTACTTTCATTATTTCAATGACACTCACTAAAGCAAGCTCTGTGATAACGCTGCATCATCTGAGACACTTCATAAATGATCAAAAAGAACTAGTCGATTACTTGAACTCTCTGCGCACAGAACAAGAATGACAGACAGCAATTCATCAATTTCAAAATCAAATTATGCAATTACACGTCAATGTAAAGAATCTGATGTACAGCTTCATGAAATTTCTTGATAATAATTCACTTTATTCAAGAATGATTAGTGAGAAAGAAGAATGAAAGACGATGAATATTGAGCATAAAAGAATTGAAAAAGAGAGAAGAGATATAGCTGAAACAAAAAGAATCATGATGAACAGATGAGATTCGAAGCTACTGAATCTTTGAATTTCAAAGAAAGATTCTTCATTGTATTCAATAAAAAGAGAAGCGATGAATAAAATGCATGCGATCATTGCAAGAGTTCAGAATGAGCATCTGATCAGAGTGATGATGAAGCAGATAGTATATCATAGAGTGATGCAGACAACTGTCAACAGAGATCAAGTTTCGATCTTCTCATTCTCATAACTCACAGACTTCGACAAATTGATCATGAATCAGATTGAAGTTATGTTAACAAACGAGAAGCTAAATCACATGAACTGAAGATGAATAAAGTCTGACTTGCTATGTGAGTGTATCAGCGACATGATCTTGAAAACAGATTATGTCGAGACTGTTTTTAGCTCATCAGCAGTTTCACAGTTCAATTTTGAAAGAAGATCAAGATCATCAATACTGTCGTTGCAATCAAGACGCTCGTCAGTAGTGTCAAAGAATGAAGACTCACACTTCATGTTGACTGCAAGCGATGTAGTAATGATCTCAGATCTTAATTCATTGATGTCAGTAATGCGAAGTCTGATGATAAGATTTCATCAATTATCAAGAATTGTCACATCAATTTCTTCTGATATGATTGCTTCGTTCACGTCGTTAAATTCTTCAAGAACATCACGTGTATGTTTTCTTATGTCTTCTCATTCTCTTATCTCGATCGCTTTGATGTTCTTGAAGCTAGCAGAATATGACGAGCAAAGACTTGCTCTCTCACTAGATGTAGTCATGAATAACGAAAAGATTCTTCTACAATACAGCTTAGAAACAGAAATGAGTAATACTGCAAGTGTCTGCAAGAAAGCTATCATTGCAACAGCGATAGAAAGCGTACGATCAAAAGTTCAATGATCGTGTTATCAAATCATTGAAAATATCTGAGAAATGAAAAAGAGTAGAGCATGCTTTTGCATACAAATGTCTCATACATGAAAGCAGAGACTCGATTATCTTAATTCAATATCTTTGATCATGACAATGAAGTTGCTGAGAGAATATCGCTTCAAAACTAAAAGTGAAGAAACGTTTGTGTATCATTCACATCTTCAGAAGCTGAGAAATAAACTTGAGCTACTGATGAATGAGCTGTCGTTTGAAATACTTATTGATCGTATAAATATCATATACGACTATAGATTTCGACTAGATTTCGTGAAAATTGATGTCACTTTTGCAGATTGATTTCGTCGAGATAGTCGTCTCTTTTGCTTCACTGACTCACTACAACTATTTCAACTACGATCGCATATGTCACAGAACTACAAGATTGATACATTTCTGATTCATAACATGTTCATAGAAAAGATTAAGTATCAAAAGTGAAAGAAAAATAATGCAATAATGTTATCAAATATGTTTGATTAAATATTAAATGACAATACATGAGTCTTGATAAGAGAGAAACTAAACATGTACTTATGACATCAGAGAGATGACTTAGATCTTACAAATCACAACTGATTGAGAACAACTATGTACATCATGTTGCAACAACTAGTACGACAGAATATAGTGTACTATCTCATTACTGTGATTCTTCAATTGAATCACGAAATCGATCTTCTGACTTTCTCATATTTCATGAAGATCACTTTCAAGAACAATTCAGAACTCATAAGACATGTGAATCTGAATGTCAATGATTTGATGAGTGATAGAGAACAAAGTCGAATTCAGAGCACAACAATGTTTGCAGATAAGTTGATTGATAAAGACGATGAATTCATTCTTGATCTACATCTTTGCATGAAAAAATAATGAAAAGAAGCTATCAAGCAAAATCTAGCAATGAATGAGTATACTCACTGCGTAGTACTCGAGATGTTCAATGAGAATGATTCGCGAAGATCAGATCTGAAATGAGTGAATCAGTCTTGCTTCGCAGACAGTGTTCATTTCTGAATGTCACATCTATCACACGATAATAAAGATAAATCTGATGAACAACGCATTGCAATGCTCATCTATCACACAGCGATCTTCAAAAATGAAGTCAACATGAAAATTGCAAAATGTGAAACTAAGAATGAAGTGATCATCGCACTATGAGATCAAAAACTCATCGACGCGATCTTTTCTGAACTAGAAAATGATAAACAAGAGAGAGTATCGTTTTGTCATTCTGTCATCGTGAAAATTCAAGAAGTATGTTCGACTTTGAACGCATTGATAGATTTTCAAAGCTAAAATTCGATGAAGATGTTGAAAGAAAGAAGTCTTTTGTTTGATCAAGATCTGAAGCAAGTAAAAGAGTTTGTTGAATTTTATTAAAAATCTGCATTGAATCAGATGAGAAAAACTCACGAAAGAATGAAAGAGACAGAGATTGCAATCTATGAGTTTAAATTTTATTTCTATTGCGTCAAGAATGATATTAAGTCGATGAAAGACAATGAATAAAAGCATTCGAGAGCAATTGCTCGAACGTTAATGATAGATTGTATTCTTTCTGTTTTCTCAAGCGTTGATGAATAGATTGTTCTCTTGCTGTTTTCTTTCTGTTTTCTTCTTGATTCTTTCTGTAGTGATCAAGAAATGATCACTAATTAAATGAGAGACGAATGTCGTGAGACTGCTTGCATCATTCTCACGAGATAGTTAGTAAGAGAAAAGAGATCGAGGTCTGAGTCAATGATAGAAGAGTTGAGAAACGTTTCTCGAGTGTACATATAGATGTCATTGCGACTTGTAGATAGAAAGATGAAACATACACGTTTTACAGTATCTTTCTACTAGCATGATCATTGCATGTGTTCATTGTTTGCTTTCTCTGTTGCTTTGATACGACTTTTTATATCGCTTCTGTACTCTATTTCTTGACAATGCTTATTGACATGATTAATTCACGACACTTCTACACAGATGCTAAAGCGCTAAAAAAGTCATTGTTACACTGTCAGTTGCAAGAAGACAATACAATGCTATGAAAATTCAGAGATTGAGTCTTTAAGAAAGAATGCAGTTGTGAAAATGCATCTCATTGACTATGAATGATGCATGTCTGCAAAACTAGCTCGCAAGATTAAATTAAAGAGATTAACAAGTGAATAAAGATAATGACTTGACAGAAGATGAAAACTCTGCGAGCTTTCACTTTCATTTCTTAGCAATTAGTTTTATCATCAATAAAGTGCTATCTTATTATCTTCTATTACGCAGTTTCATGTAAAGAGATTTTGTCATCTCACATCGACATTAAAGAACTTAAACTTATGTTTTTGATTATAGTACTTTGTCTGAGCATTGATCGCGTTTTATCATCATTTCATCAACGTGTTTTGCATGTTTTGCAGCATTTCAATGCATTCTTTTGCTGCTGACACTTCTTCTTTCATAGCATCGTTCTCAATGTGTATGTCAAAGATGAGTTCATAGTCATACATGACTTTAAAAGAATTACAGCTCAACGAAGCATGCTTCGTCTGATGATAAATGAACTCAACTATGAGTAAAAGTGTAGCTCAGTCATCTTGCTTTTTGAAACAATACACTCTTAAATAATGTTTCAACGTTTGATTCTGTTGTTCTGTTTAATCATCTGTTTGTGAATGAAAAATGATGCTTAGTCATTGTTTCATCTTGACATGATAGCAGATTTTTGATCAGAACGCATTGATAAATAGACTATTTCTATCAATAATTATATCATTCAATACTTCATATTTTAAAGCAATCTGCTCAAAGAACAACTTTGCTAACTCTACGACAGTCAGAATCTTCTTCATAGACAGATAATGCATCATCTTCATGTAATAATTGACTATCACAAGAATCGAGTCATACACGACTTTTTTTCATTTACTAGACGACAAATCTGTTATGAAATTCATAGTGATTTCTTTTCATGAATCTGTGAGTCAAAATAATGATCTCAACTCATTATATGATAAATGATGTTTCATTTTCATTCTTTAACAAATGTCACAAGTATCTGCATACTCTTTGACATCTTTGATCATACTTTTTCAGTAATATTTGCAATCTAATAGCTCATTGATCTTGTCAACATCAAAATGCTTTGCTAACAAATCATCATGATGACGTTTCAACAGCTTTTCTCTGACAGAAAGATCTTCTGAAACATATAATAATTCATTGTACTTTATCATTTCTTGACTATTCAATGTTCAAGCTTCGACATCACTCTTTCATATACTCGTCGTTTCATCTGCTTTTAATCTCACAGCAAATTCATCTTCTTGCTGTAAAATCTTGATGAGCTTGATTATGAATTTACTACTGAAGTTGTATATTGTTTCATGAATTGTCAATACTTTGACAATTGCATGTGAAACGAGTTGTTTGCAATCAACAGTTTTAGCAACAGAATTAAGCTGTTTCTCAGCTACGTTGTGATCTCTATGAGTCAACGTTTCAACGTCTGTGCTTCTTGAAGTTGTTGATTTGAATTGAAAGATTCTATCTTTTAAGAAATGTACTTCATTTAAATGCGTTTCTCGCACTGTTAAAATCATGATCTTCAGCAGCATACTTCTGACATGTACTGCTGAACACGTACTTGTGTTTTCATTAACATTGTAAACAGACATCTTTTTGACTTCATTAATTACTCATGTACAGTAGATTTCATCTTGCGATCTGCTTTCAACATGTTTCGCTGAATATCTTTGTTCATTGACACTGTGAACGAACGTCTTCTCGACATCATTAATCACTCATGTTCATCAGTGAGTTTCATCTTGCAGTCTGCTCTTGACATGTTCTGCTGAATATCTGTTCATATTTATACTGTGAACGAACATCTTCTCGACATCGTTAATCACTTGTATACAGTATAGTTCTTTGATCGCTACAAATATAAAGCTATTTAAGCTTTCTATTCTAGTCAGCTTTCGCTGCAGAGTGAGTAGCAAATGATTCGCAAAGATGTTCTCACTCTTATAGTCAGATCATCTTGATAATGCATTGATCAAGTTTGTCTTCTCTGATCTATGTGCTATTTCAAAGTTGCAGATCAACAATCTCATGATTCATTTGACTTGTCTTTTGTTTAGCTCTTGAACATTCATAAAACTCTTCAGATTATTATGATCAGTCAGAACTTTGACAGTATGATAATTGTCTTTCACATAGTGTTGTCAGTGTTTAAACATCGCTACTATGATTAAAAGCTTCTGATCATATGTTTCATAGTTTCTTTCAATGTCTATCATTATTCTGAATCAGAATGCAATTGAATGTCATTGATCTTCGTCATCTGACTGAGACAAAATACTCGCGACTGCATAATTGAACACATTGATCTCGATGTGTATATGTCGCTCTGAGTCAAAGTGTCTTAGTATAAACGTTCTCATAAAGACGTCGCGAAGCTGATTAAAAGCTTGTTTCGCTTCGCTTGATCATATGAATGAGCTTATTTTTACATCTTTTACACTATCTCTCAGCAGTTCTGTTAAAGACTTTGCTACATCGACCATTTGACGAAACCAGCTAAAACTGACTACAAGCTCATCAAGCTAGCATCAGTCAAAAATATCTGTTTAGTCGAGCTTCTAGCTCACAAGCTCTAATAATCACTCATCAACAACTAATAGCTAGCTACAAGCGCTTGTATCTTTTGATGACAGTTATTTGCTCAAAAGACATCAATTGCTCAAAAGATATAATGCGCAATACATGTTCACTTTTCGTACGTTTCTACATTCAAGGTTCGTATGTAATCAAATAAATCATTTGATGAATTGATTATTTAAGTAGCTATTTAACCATCTATTTAAACATGAAGGATGCTTGGTAGGGAACCATGTAGAAAGTCATGAAGAATGCTTGATAGAGAAACATGAAGGGTGCTTGGTAGGGAAACATGAAGGGCGCTTGATAGGGAAACATGAAGGGCGCTTGGTAGGGTGCTTGGTAAGGAAACATGAAGGGTGCTTAGTAAGGAAACATGAAGGGCGCTTGGTAGGGAAACATGAAGGGCGCTTGGTAGGAAAACATGAAGGGCGCTTGGTAGAATGCTTGGTAGGGAAACATGGAGGGCGCTTGGTAGGGAAACATGAAGAGCGCTTGGTAGGGAAACATGGAGGGCGCTTGGTAGGGTGCTTGGTAGGAAAACATGAAGGGCGCTTGGTAGGGAAACATGAAGGGCGCTTGGTAGGGAAACATGAAGGGCGCTTGGTAGGGAAACATGAAGGGCGCTTGGTAGGGAAACATGAAGGGCGCTTGATAGGGAAACATGAAGGGTGCTTGATAGAAAGCCATGTAGAAAGCCATGTAGAAAGTCATGTAGAAAGCATTGTTTGACTCGTGTTATGCGCTCGATCGACGCGTATTTTGAAGCATGTAGAATGTTTGATAGAGCGTTTGATAGAAAGCTCAGTCGATAGCTCAATAGATAGCTCAGTAGAAAGATCGATAGAAAGATTGATAGAAAGATTGATAGAAAGATCGATAGAAAGATCAGTAGAAAGATCGATCGAAAGATCAGTAGAAAGCTCACTAGATGACTCAATCGAAAGATCAGTAGAAAGATCGATCGAAAGATCAGTAGAAAGCTCAGTGAAAAGCTCAGTAGAAAGTATTGTTTAAAGCACTGTTTGACTCATGTTATGCACTTGATCGACACGTCTTTTGAAGCATGTTTTGAAGCGAGTAGACTGACTAGTAGACAAATGAGTAGATAGCTGAGTTGATAGCTGAGTTGATAGCTGAACATGTTGATATTTTGATTGTTGTTGTTCTAGAAAGTAGAAACTATGAAGGGAAAAAGAAGATGAAAACTTCAAACTTTCTAGCGTCAGTTCTATAAAGCTCGAAGCGAAGATTATCGAGTAGGTAGCTGAGCATGTAGAATGACGAGTAAATAGAAAGTCATGTAGAAAGCATTGTTTGAAGCACTGTTTGACGTGTTTTATGCGCTCGATCGACGCGTTTGATAGAGAGTAGAATGAAGAGTAGATAGACGAGTAGAATAAAAAGTAGATGAGCGAGTAGATAGACGAGTAGAATGAAGAGTAGATGAGCGAGTAGATAGACGAGTAGAATGAAGAGTAGATGAACGAGTAGATAGACGAGTAGAATGAAGAGTAGATGAGCAAGTAGAATGAAGAGTAGATGAGCGAGTAGATAGATGAGTAGAATGAAGAGTAAATGAGCGAGTAAATAGACGAGTAGAATGAAGAGTAGATGAGCGAGTAGATAGATGAGTAGAATGAAGAGTAGTGTTAAATCAGCTAAATCAGCTTGTAGCTGATCTATGTAGCATGTAAGCTAATCAACGATGCAAACTCAGCTGACAGCTAGCTTGTAGCAAACGTCTCATCTAGTAGCTAGCATATGCGTCTCGAGCGCATTAATATTGAATGAACCCTGCTCACTAGCTCACAAGCTATCTAAGTTCTTTGTTGAAACGTCGATGTATCTGAAAGTAGTGATGTATAAAACGTTAATAGAAATTGATGAATCTCAGAAAAACTTGTATTTTTCAATACATTTTTGATCTGAATCATGTTTTGATGATGTCTATTCTACTTAGATTCATCGAAACATTCTTTGTGAATACAACAAATTCTAGAAAGTTCACTTTAGTGATGAAGAATGTACACTTCTTCAAGCTAGCATATAGCTTGAACTTTCTTAGTCTCTTCAGAATCTGCTTCATGTGATTTACATGATCAGTCTTCTCTATGAAGAAGATTAAAATGTCATTCAGATAAATAACACAAAAGTCATTTAAAAGCTCTGTCAAGATTTTATTAATATAAGTCTGAAAAATGACAGATGCATTGATCAAATTAAACGACATGATTATATATTCAAAGTGATCATAATGAGTATGAAACGTCATTTTTCACTCATCTTCACGTTGAATTCTGAGATGATGATACGCATTCTTCAGATTAAACTTAATGAACTGCTTGACTTGATTGAATCTGTCTAAAGTTTCACTAATTAAAGACAGTGAGTGACAATTCTTGACAGTGATCTTATTCAGATCTTGATAGTTCATGCATAAGCAAAGACTATCATTCTTTTTGAGAATGAATAGAATAAATGCATCAATTGAGCTGATGAAGTGCTTAATTCATTCTTTCATCAAAACATCATTTAAATACTGTTTCAAAGTCATTAACTCTGTGTTTGACATAGATTGATCATTGAGTCGAGTTTCAAGTTGACATTTTGAACTCAAATCAAGATCAAGTTGAGTTGCTCACATTTTCAACTTGACGTGACTTGACTCGACTGAGAATTGAATCAGTTCAACTCGACTCGTCAAGAACTCAAGCTTGACATCAAGAGAACTAAATATAGAAAATTTTTCGGTTTTTGACTTTTGCATTATCTTTTTGCATTATCTTTTAATAAAAAGTCATAAAGAAGAACATGAAGATCGTTTGATAGAGAGTCATAAAGAGAAACATGAAGATCATTTGATAAAGAGTCATAAAGAAAAACATGAAGATCATTTGATAGAAAGTCATGATGAGAAACATGAAGAGAAACATGAAGAAAGTCATGACAAGAAACATGAAGAGAAACATGAAGAAAGTCATGACAAGAAACATGAAGAAAAACATGAAGAGAAACATGAAGAGAACATGAAGAGAAAAATGAAGAGAAACATGAAGAGAGTCATGATGAAGAACATGAAGAGAAACATGAAGAGAAACATGAAGAAAGTCATGATGAAGAACATGAAGAAAAAACATGAAGATCATTTGACTTTGATAGAAAGTCATGACGGAAAAACATGATAGAAAGTCATGAAGAGAATCAGAAAGACTGTTCAATCAAGCTATTTACATCTATTTAATATCTTGTTGAATTGAATCAAGTTTTCAAGTCGAGTTATCGAGTCAAGCTTTTCAACTCGACTCAAGTGCTTGAGTTCAACTTCTCAATTCGACTCGACACTTTTTCAAAAAAATTTCAACTTAACTCGACACTTTTCAAGTTGAGTACTTGACTTAAACTCAAGTATTCAACTTGACGCGATCAGTCTAGTTTGATAGATTATACAATGATTCATATGATGACTTTGCAGTGATTTTGATTGCATGATCATGATCTTTATGTAAAGACAGTTTGTTTGCACTTTCTGTTAAGAATACATCTTCGTACTCTTTCAATTCAACGAGTAAAGTCTGCATTTCAAGCGCATTTGTGATATAACTCATCACGTTATTCATTACTTTCACTTGATGTTCAACGATTGACTCTTCAACAATGTTGATCATGACAAAAGCATACATAGTAGACTCATCTTGTAGAACTTTTGTAAAATCTTCTGCGATGAATAACTTGAATGCATGTTCATTCATGTCAAAACGTTATGTTCTTGTGATCATGTTTATTCAAATATGCTTGAATTGCATACTTGACATACTCAAAATCAAGAAAGATTCTTTCTTGTCAATAGCATAAAAGATACTTATGTCTTTTTTCTTTATGTCTCAGCTGTCTCTCAGTCGATAACACATTTTATAGACGTCATAATAATAGACACTCTGATTGTTCATTCAGATAGATCTTGAAAGATCAATGTTCAGCAATGACATATCTTGCTTGATGATGAAACGTTGACTAATCACGTTTATCTTGATGTCAATATTCATGTAAATCTTTGTTTCTGTCTTCTGATCTTTCTGAATTACATGCTCTTTATATATAAAAGTCTTTACAAAGAGAATTTCTTGTTTTTTTCTCGATGATTTGAAGTGTTCATTAAGAGCTTGTCTTTTCTTGAAATCTTGAAATGACTCATATGCAACATTGAATCAATGAATACTCAATTTGCATCAGATTCTTTTGATTTATTCTTGATCTTTTTGTCTTTACAATTAATAAAGTAATGATTCTTTTAATTGCACATATAGCACGTTATGTTGAACAAATTCTTGTTATAACATGATGAAGCATATGAACTTGTCTTTAATGAAGAGTTAAGTCTAGTTGATTGATGAGATTTCTTTTGCTTTGAATGAGTTTTCTTGTTAACTTTATCTCAATCATGCAAGTTCTCATCTTGAAGTCATTTCAACGACAAAACATGTTCTTTTCGCAGATTTGTTTTCAATCAAGCGACAAGATCAATTAACGCATCTCATGTGATAAAAATTGACTGCACATTAGTAATGATCATGCGCAGCTCAGATCTCAACTTGATGAATAAATGAGCTCACTTATGCTCATCATTATACAACGAAAGTTGATGTTTCAGAATGCTCAAATTAGCTGCAAACGTTCATATCATCTGATCTGAACGTTGTAATGCGTTCGCGTACTGCTGAGTCATGTCTATGTCTCGATTCATTGAATCTTCAATTAAATTCAGAAGAAAGTCAATAAAACTGAATCACATCTGCTAAGCTGCAGACATAGTCTCTTCATGATTGAATCAAAGTTTCTTTGATTCATTCTTCAGATAAATTATGCAGTAATAATAATAATAAATTCATACACTCTTGTGACATTGATTAGATTGACTCATGAGAAACTCTATGCTATTTATATCGAGTGAACAAAACTCTTTGAGATAGAAAATCACTTGCAGTCTACACGACTGCTTCACGCAGTCAAAATAGTGAGTTTTGAAACTATGTATCAAATTTGTTCGCGTTGATTGCATGTTAAAGAACGAATGTTCTAGTCATTCTAAATTGCTTCAAGAGCTTCATTTTCATCATCATCTTCGCTACTGCTCTGAGATTCTTCATGATGATGATGATTATTTGATAATTCAAGAAGTCAGCATCTTGTAGCATTCTTGATCACAGATGCAATCAGTTCAAGCAATGCATGAATACATGCTTTGTCATCTGATGACTTTATTTGCAGTTGCATCACGAGTTATTCATGTCTGAAACATTTCTAGAGTGCAGATAAGCATTCAGATCTATGCGTTCAATTCTGATGTACATTGCAAGAATGCTTTCTGCTTTCTGAAGATCATCACGCATCTTTATCATCTTATTGCTCAGATGCAATCTTTGTGCTGAGATTGCATTAACATCTGCGACACGTTCTCTGTACTTTTCTCATTGTTAATTTCATTGATCTTTGTGATACTGTGTTATTGCGATGCTATCACTTGTTGAAATCATTGTGAAGAAGAAAGTGCATCATCTGTGTCTCAACTGTATCTTTGCATCTTCTTGAATGAAGACATTCAGAAGTACTATTTTCTTGATGATGAGTGAGTGAGAAAGAACGCGATTAACTCTCGTCAAATGAGCGCATATTAATTTGCATGCTTGTCTGATCTCTTGCGTTTGATCGTTGATTCAACTGTGTAACGTGATTTTATTCTGTAACATGTTCAGATGAACATGTAGCAAACTCATGTATGTTTCTGTCTTTAAAGTTTTGATGTTTACTCTTTTGAATGCTTCTGCTACGTGATGCAGAGTCTGATTCTGAAGTATTTCTAGTTTGCATTTTTTGCTCGACAATTCATCTTTCTTGTCACGCTGATGTCAAACTAACGCTTTGAATGCAATTTCTGATCTCACTACTGCTGAGTATAATTGTCTTGCTTTTGTGAAGATAGCTTCTCATGTGAAGACTTTAAGATGACTAAGTGTCAGCATTCTTGTGACGTGATTCATCTCTATTTGTTGAAAATGCGCATCTCATTGCAGTTTCGTGTTCAGTTGCATCTTTAGAATTCATATGTCTGATTTTGATTTGATAACTGAGCTTTCTATTTATATGCTAATCATCATGTCAAATCTTTTCAATTTTCTATTGAAATGCATGAACTCATACTTTTCTGATGCAAACGTTGCGTCATGAGTGCAAGCTCATTTCGCGCAGACGTCGTGTGCTTTGCTCAATATTTTGCAGATTTCTTCAGTGAATTTGTCGTAGACTAGAATGTTAATATCATTTACGAAGTCAAGCACTTCGATTTTAATTCTCAATGCTTCGCATTTTTCAATTAGACTTGCGTTGAAGAATAGAAAGAAAATCGATGAAATGAAAGATTTCTGCGATATGTCTGCGTTTATCTCGCGCATGTCACTCATTTATTCATCAAATATTAGCGACATTTCTTGATTCTTTAGAAAGTTTCGTGTTCATTCAATTATGTAGCTTGATGTTCTTTTCATTTTCAGCGTATGCAGAAGTCTGACGTGTGAGACTTGATTGAACGTTTTGATGATGTCTAAACTTAGCATGAAGATCACATATTTGATTTCACAGTCTCACATTGTGTGAACTTGATCTATTAATAGATTTAACGTCAAGATCATGAATTGCTTGCGTTTCGCTCTCATTTGAGCATTTGATAGCATGCAATGAGTCTCGACTATGTCATTCAATCTTTTAATCATGATCGACTTCAGCGCTTTGCTCATGATATCAAGCAAAGCAATGAGTCGATACATTTTTGAATCAATATAATCACTTTTCTTTGATTTACATAATATTATTGTTTGAGTCTTTTTGAACTGCTTCAAATGATACTTGTGTGTTATGCATGCATTGAATAAACTCATCAATACTGAGATCAGTTCTGCAAAACTTGCTTGAAGTGCTCTGTTTGAAATATCTGAAGTGCTTGATGCTTTGTCTGCTTTTACTCATTTGATTATTTGCTTCACTTTATCTTCTGTGATGCGTGAATTGAATGAGACTGTTAGAGATATGAATGATTCTGCGATGTCGCTGACATTCGCTTGAGAAGATGAGAGAAAGAACTTTTCTCGCAGTATCTCGATTTTTTTCTCGAATGTCGTTGTCATATGATTGATATCGCTTCACTTCAATAATAAAAACTGAGAAAGCTTTTTAGATAGCTGACTTTCGATTCTAGCTCATTTTGCAAAGCATCATATCGATTTGAGTGCTTTGCTCAGCTCATGCATTTGTGTTCTGAAGTGTGTGCATTTCATTTGTTGAATGATCTTGTTTTTATGATCGTTGTGCTTCAAATATTCATTTCACGCTTCTAATGTATCTTGCATTTTTCATATGATTCGCAGTCGTCTTGATTTCATTACTACTTCAAAGCAGCTTTGATTTCAAAAGTCTCTTGCTTAATTTGATGACTTTGTCAAGAAGATAGATTTCTCGATGATCTTCTGTAGCACTCTGATAATTTTGCACACTCTGTCATTCATCATAGTCTTGTCATCTAAAGAGCATTTCAAAGATAAATGTATTTGCAAATAAGCACTCAATGCTTCTGTATTCATTTTCTTTCAAAGTCATCAAGTCAAGAGTTGCACTGAGATTGTTTGTAAACATAGCTCTGTGATGATCGAAAGATGATTCAATCTCTGATGCAGATCAATTTGTATCTTGCACTTGCATGTCATGAACTGTATTTTCTCGCTGCTAAAGACTAGATCAATCATCATAAATTGATTGTGAGCTTCGCGAGTAATAGTGTTTGATTTCAGTAATAATTTCAATCTTGTGTTTGTAATGATGTTTAGTAGAGTATCAATCATCGTATGATGAGTGAAGCATCTTCATCTCTCTCAGTGAAAATGATGTAGATTGAAATCTTCTATGATCAGTTGTTCACAATCATTCTTGAATAGTTCATTCAAACGAGAAATGATTGAAAATCTCTCTGTAAATGTAGTAAACAGTGAGCATGAGTTGTAAACATTTAGAAGTCTTAGCATCTGCGTTTTGTTGTCTGTGTTGCGAGTTAATATTCTGATTGAGCAAATGTCTGATTCAGCTGTTTCTACTATTCATTGATTGAATCTTAAATGTTTGTTAATGTATATGCATGTTCTTGATTGAGATGACGAGTTTTTCACTAGATGAAAGAAGTTGTGTGCTGAGCTAAATGACTGCAAGTCGTTGTTGTTGCAATCTTGCTTCTGTATAACTACTATGTCGAATTCGCGAACTTCTTTGTCAATTAGAAATGATTCTTGAATTCTTAATGATTTTCTGATGTTATATTGTAGAATTCGTAAAAAAGACTGTTTTATCATAGAGTTATTCATAGTTGTTGTTGACTTTGCAATGAAAAGACTCTTTGTATGCTTTTGATCATCAACGATCTTTCTCACTTTCTGATTGAACGTTTCTGAATCTGCTCAGATGTCGTCTCATCTGAGTCACTACTCACGCAAGAGAAAAGATTGATTCATCTCTTCTTGATCTCTACTATTTGTTAAGCTGATTCATCAGTGATTCAACTGCATGTTTTCAGCATGACTGTTGCTGAGCTCAAGAAATTCATTGAATTTAAAGAATTCGTTGAATCTAAAGAGTTCGTTGAATCTAAAGAGTTCAGAAACAGCGAGAAGAATGTGTGATTGTATTTAAACATTTCACAGTATCTGAATGATTTGTTTTTATAGATTTTGAACGCTTGTTTCATCTGCTGTTGTTACTTGAGACAGATGCGTCTTCAGAATTCGTAATTTTCGTTGCAATTGACGCAACATCTTCTATTTGAAGATATCACACACTTCTCTATGTGATGCTTGTCTGCGCATTTTTCGCAGCGCTGATTCTTTCTGCAGATCTTAATCATGTAATCAAATTCATGACATCTGAAGCACTGTGTGATGCAACAGTTCTTTTCAAATAGCTTGCATGCACATTCTTGATACAAGTTCAGCATGCTCATGTTCATTAATTGATTCATCATTGCTTCGATTGCAATCTCTACGATGAGTAATGAATGAGTCTTTTCGCTATCTGCTATCTTCTTGAGTCAGACTATTCTTAGAACTTTCAGATCTTCATGAAATCTCACGTTATTTTTTTATCAATCTTTCAATGATTTTTTTCTGATTGTTCATGTCTATTATAATGCATACTTCATGTGTCAACATTGCAAAGATTCGATGTGTTACATGTGTTGAACTTGCAATTTCTTTTGCTTACATCTGAATCTTCTTCAGATTTGCTCAAGCATCTAAGCTAACTGCATGAAGAGAAATGTCATTGCTGTTCAGCTTGCAAAGTGACACAATTAAATTTTTTTGATCTGTTGACACGTTTGTGATTCTTTGTAGAATCTGTTCAATCGACTTCTTCTGTATCTCTTCTATTTCTCTTTTGTTCATTATCTTAATCATGACTTCTCATTTCTTGCAAAGCGACGATGAATCATCTTTGAAATGTTGCTTTCTCGTCGCTATTTCTTCTCTTGTCACGTTCACTCATGACGTGATTTTCGTTAAAAGACGTGTGTTTTTCTGTATATGCAACTGCTTGTTAAGCAGTTGAATTGATGTCTTCAGTTTCTATACATTCTTCGCGATGAACGCGTTCTGATTCGCGTGATGTTTTTCTTTTAAGTCGAGTCGAAGACATCAAATCAACTTCAATGCTATCTCTTTTCATGAATGATCTTTGCTCTTCTCTTTCTCTAACATTGATATCTTTATTAATAAATCAATAATGTTAGCAATGTTCTCTTCATCATCACGTGAGCGTTTCGATCTTGCATCTTTGTTTTCTTGTGATGAATCAACGTCGCTCGCAATCATCTTCAAATCAGCATTGCTGCAATTCATGCAATTCATCGTCGTTCAATCATCTTCTAGATTCACTCTGTCTTGTTTGTAATACTCTTTTTCAAAATTTGTGATGCATGCGTTGTGATTGTTTTGTCAGAGAAATTGAATATAACATGATTGATTAATCAATTATCAATTAAACATTGTTAAGAAATTAATATTTTATTGATTAAGAAGCATTTTCATGATATGTTTGATATTTTCACTGTACTTCATTGAACTTTTGTTCAGCAGAAAAAATGCAACAATCTCTGTTTATATATAATTGCAGATATTTGATTTATATTTGATAAAAACTCATAAATTTTAAAAATGTGTTACATGTGATACTTATTGCAGAAATCATTCAATAATGAACTTTGTAAAAACTTGATTATTAATGAATTAATAATTTCAAATTAATATAATATTTAATTTAATTTAATTTGATTTGATTTGAATTCATACATTCTTGTAACATTGATTTAAGTTTGACTTATGAGAGAAACTATGCTATGTGTATTGAATGAACAAAACTCTCTGAGAAAGAAAATTGCTCATCGACTACATGATGACTTTACGTCGTTGAAACAGTAAGATTGACACTATATTATCAGCAATGAATCTATAGCTTTTATTCAGCACGTGACGCTTGAGTAAACTCTTAATGAGAGTGTCTGTGCTGTTTGATTATGACGGATCGTCTTTGCTCTACTCTTCATTGATGATATTCTATACAACGATGCTTTGATCTTCAATCTTCAATCGTGAAGTCAATTTCGTTGCACTCATGATGCTCATGATTGTAGTATCAAAAACTGCGTTCTCTTACTCAATGATTATCATTCATTGAGCAGAGAAATATGTGATGAAAGAGAGATGTGCATGATGAGAAGATAAAGTGTGATTGTATTGAATAATTCTTTTCTTCTCTTGATTTGACTTGTGTCACGTAGACGTTGAATAGATTATTAGTATAAACATGCGATTGCAATTGTTCAATGTTTGACTCTGATTAATAAAAGAGAATGCGTTCTGATCGCTCTCTTATGCTCTTAATTTTTCACATAGATAGATGTATGATCTGATGTTAAGTAAAGAAGATGAGTTCAAGTTCTTTCAGTATATCAGCATGATCAACAAGTCATTACTTCTTCGAGCACATGTAGTCTCAATTCTCAGACTCATCATTTGAAATCACTATTCTATCTGATATCTTTTCATCAATTACTTAATGACACTGTCGATGTGATGAAGATGTTTCAGTATATTGACGTGATCAACGAGTCATCACTTCTTCAATCACTTGCAGTCACAACTCTCAGACTATGCATCTGAGTTGTTTAATCACTAGCAGTATCTTTTCATCTTTTACTGACATCGATATGTCATTAATCTTTCTCGTAGATTGATTGTGATTGTTAGAAGAAATGTTGTTGCATGAGTGAAAACTCTGCATGATGACTTTTCTGATCATGCAACGTTCTAACATCATTCAAACTGCATTGAATTGAAATCTCTTGACTCTTCTGACTTCTATTTGAACATAGAATAGAATCAAAAGATTCGTAGTCAACATCATGTACAGATGAATCTCATTGTCAGTAAATTAATATAATATTATTCAATGATTAATATTTGAATAACAAAGCTGATAACAAGATTCATCTATATGTAATGTTGACTATGAATCTTTTGATTCTATTCTATGTTCGAATAAAAGTTAAAAGAGTCAAGAAATCTCAATTCGACGCAGTTTGAATGATGTTAAAACGTTATGTGATCAGAAAAGTCATCATGCAGAGTTTTCACTCATGCAACAACATTTCTTCTAACAATCACAATCAATCTACGAGAAAGATTAATGACATGTTGATGTCAGTAAGAAATGAAAAGATATTACTAGTGATTAAACAACTCAGATGAAGAGTCTGAGAGTTGTGATTACAAGTGATTAAAGAATTTGCAACTTGTTGACTGCGTTGATATCAAAACATCTTCATTACATTAACAATGTCGTTGAGTAATTGATGAAAAAATATCAGATAGAATAGTCATTTCAAGTATTGAAAATCATGATTACAATGCTTGAAGAAGTAATGACTTGTTGATCACGCTGATATACTGAAAAAACTTGAACTCATCTTCTTTACTTGATGTCAAGTCATTTATCTATCTATGTGAAAAATTGAAAGCTCAAGAAAATAATCAGAATGCATTTTCTTTCATTGATCAGAGTCAAAACATCAAACAATTGTGATTGCACATTTATACTAACAATTCATTCAACGTCTACATGACATAAGTTAAATCAAGAGAAGAAAAGAGTTACTCAATACAATCATACTTTATCTTTTCATCATGTACATCTTTCTTTCATCACATATTTCTCTGCTCAATGAATGATAATCATTGAGTAAGAGAACACAGCTTTATATATGTTACAATCACAAGCATCATGAATGCAAAGAAAACATCTTTCATCTTTGAATCAAGAATTGAATCAAAACATCGTTGTATAAAATATCGTCAATGAAGAGTAAAGCAAAGATGATGCATCATAATCAAACAGCACAGACATTCTCATCAAGAGTTTACTCAAGCATCATGCGCTGAATAAAAGCTATAGATTCATTACTGATAATATAGTGTCAATCTTACTGTTTCAACGACGTAAAGTCATCATGTAGTCGATGAGCAATTTTCTTTCTCAGAGAGTTTTGTTCATTTAATACACATAGCATAAAATTTCTCATGAGTCGAGTCTAAATCAATGTCACAAGAGTGTATGAATTACAATTACAATCACAATCAATATCATATTAATAATAGAATAATAAATTATTAATTATCACAATGTTTTCTTCAAGTATCTTATTGTTCAACAATATGACAAGTGTTAAAATGAATATCAAACATTTGTATATTATTGAATCAATCTTTAAGAAAATCAATATCAATGTTCTGAATGTTCATAAAAAACTGATAATAATGTTTTTGAAAGTTGTTTTGAATTGCATTTGAACATTCAATGAAATGATAAGTGACTTCAGCAATATTCTAATCAGTCAATAAATAATTAATGATTAATATTTGATTGAAAAATTATTAATACATACTTTTTGATTGCTTTCTTTTAACACAGATGAACATATATCTTCATAATCTTTGCATGATGTTTGCAATTGAAATTATTTCATTGCAGCGAGATAATATCTGATAAATATTAGTCAATGATCAATAAATTACTAATAAATCATTAATAAGAGATTAATAATACTCATTTGAATTTTTTCTTTGATGAATTTCTAAAGAAAAATCAAGTTCGCGAAGTCTTTTGATTTGTTCTCAATCATCAATGATTAATTTTTCATGATGCAATTTTGCAATATTTAAATGTAAATAATCATAAATTTTAACATCAGAATAAATATATTAATAATGATTGCAATTTGTATTGTTTAAAAACAATGATCAAGTAATCTTTGATAATTGTTTTTGAGATTAACAACGAGATTCATCTGTACATGATGTCGACTACGAATCTTTTGATTCTATTCTATGTTTGAATAGAAGTCAGAAGAGTCAAGAGATCTTAATTCAACGCAGTTTGAACGATGTTAGAACGTTGCGTGATCAGAAAAGTCATCATGCAGAGTTTTCACTCATGCGACAACATTCTCTCTAACAGTCACAATTAATTTACGAAGAAGATTAATGACATGTCGATGTCAGTAAGAGATGAAAAGATACTACTAGTGAAAAAGACAACTCAGATGAAGAGTCTGCGAGTTATGACTACAAGTGATCAAAGAATTTGCAACTCATTGACTGCATCGATATTGAAACATCTTCATCACATTGACAGTATCATCAAGTAATTGATGAAAGAATATCAGATAGAATAGTCGTTTCAAGTATTGAGAGTTGTGATTACAATGTTCAAAGAAGTAATGACTTGTTGATCATGCTGATATACTAAGAGAACTTGAACTCATCTTCTTTACTTGACGTCAAGTCATTCATCTATCTACGTGAAAAATCGAGAGCTCAAGAGAATGATTAAAACACATTCTTTTTCATTGATCAGAGTCAAACATTGAACGATTGTGATTGCACGTCTATACTAACAATTTATTCAACGTTTATGTGACATAAGTCAAATCAAGAGAAGAAAAGAGTTACTCAGTACAATCACACTCTATCTTCTCATTATATGCATCTCTCTTTCATTACATATTTCTCTGCTCAATGAATGATAATCATTGAGTAAGAGAACATAACTTTATGTACGTTACAATCATGAACATCACGAATGCAAAGAAAACATCTTTCATCTTCAAATTGAAAATCGAATCGAAACATCATTGTATAGAATATCATCAATGAAGAGCAGAGCAAAAACGATGCATCATAGTTAAACAGCACAGATACTTTCATCAAGAGTTTACTTGAGTATCACACGTTAAATAGAAGCTATAGATTCATTACTGATAATATAGTGTCAATCTTATTGTTTCAACGACGTGAAGTCATCATGTAGTCGATGAGTGATTTTCTCTTTCAAAGAGTTTTGTTCATTTGATACATATAACATAGTTTTTTTCATGAGTTGAATTTAAATCAATGTCACAAGAATGTATGAATTACAATTACAATTACAATTACAATTACAATAATTGTTTTTGAGTTGATGAATATTGAATCTGAAAACATTAATAATATATCAGTTAATTATTAATTAAATATTAATTGCAGATTAATCATTAATTGACATTCATTTTTGAGCATTATGTTCAATGCTTTATAAGTAGAAAGTGTCAGAGACTGAGTTAAACTAGAAATATTTTCAATATAAAAGATTGATATTATTATCACTTTGATAAAATCTAAATACAAGACAATACATCAAATAATGTACAAGATGAAAGACAAAGAGCAAAAGAAAAGAATGAAAGCTTAACTTTTATATACATGAATTAAGCAGAATCAAAACTAAACAATAGTTTTATTGATTTAAAATTACAGAAGTTCATGCACATAATTAAAATAATCAAAACAAAATTGCTGAAATTAAATTAAGATGATGATGATTAAATTAATGACTTGATTCATTGAATTGCAAAACAAATTCAATGAATTGAAATTATTTAAAATATTAATAATTTATGTTTTAAATTAAGTTGATGATCTGACATCATGACAGTAACTCTTCTCTTCAAGACTGAGCTTCTGCAAAATGATAAAAAGAAACAAGATAAAATGAGAAAGAATTGAAGATGAAGATTAAAATGAAACAAAAATTGATGTAAATGCATTTTAATATGATGAAGCACAGATGAAACTGAAATAAATCTGAGTCACATCTGAATCAAATTTAAGTAAGATGTCTGAGTCAGATTTTAACAAGATCTGAAAGATGAAACAAGATGAAATATATTTTAATGTGATGATGCACAGCAAAATTGAAACACATTTAAATCACATTTGAATCAGATTTAAACAAGATGTTTAAGTCAGATTTAAACAAGATCTGAGTCAGATTTGAGTAAGAAAAATATGAAATGCAGTTTAATATTATGATGTACATCGAGACTAAAATACATCTGAATCACATTTAAGTCAAATTTAAACAAAATGTCTGAGTCAAATTTAAACAAGATCTGAGTCAGATCTGAGCTGAATTAAAATGATGAAGATTGAATTTAAAGTTCTTGACAGTAACATGAAAATATTACATACAATAGTACATGTAATTTCTTGATGACAGAGTTAACAAGATGATATTCATTAAACACTTGTTCACAATTATTCAGAAGATAAAAAGACTTTCAAGTAAAAAAATGATCTTTTCAATTAATGTAATACTTGAGCAGAAGTGAATTATAACATTTATCATGCTTGAAGTTTAATATGCTGTTTACATATTAAAATCTTTCATTATTTTTAATGATAATGAGTTTTTGAAGTTTCTGATGTTGATTTGAAAGAAAGTCACTGATAATATGACTTAAAAGAATGACATAAAAAATTAAATGAATCTTCATGAATGCTGAAAGATTTAACTTAATGATCAGAAAATTATTCTTGAAAACACGCTTAATTTTGAAGAGATTAACATTATGATCATTTAACTTGACAGTGAAATGAGTGATGTTGAGATTGCAAACATTCAGTCAGACTTCATCTTCGATGAAGTATTTAAAACAAGAACGACAAAAAAGATTAACATTGAATTCATAAATAATCTGAGCTATAAACATTTGATCATGTAAATGCTCAGTTAATTTCTTCATCTTCTTGATGAACTTTTTGACATTGATTAACTTGTTTCAAGCTTGAAACATAAGATTCTCAAGCAAAAATTCAGAAAACTTGAAGTTTAAACATGAGTTTTGATTCAAATTGATCAAGAAGAATGATGTTAAAGTGATTAATGATGATGTGTTATTGATGATGAATTTAACTTCAGAAAGTCATTTAGCTCAGTCATTCTGCATGTAGTTGATGAAGATTCAAAGATAATACTTCATGACAGCATTGATTCTTTTGATTTAATCATCAATCTCAAAGTGATATATTATTGATAACTTAACATTTATCTTCAGCATTTTATACATATGCTTTCAAACATTGAAGATGAATTGTGTATTTCAATCAGACATGAAGAACTTAAGTAAATCATGATGTTTTCAAATGTCATGATGTCAGATCATTAACTCAATTTAGAACATAAATCGTCGATGTTTTAAATAATCTTGATTTATTGAATCTGTTTTGCAGTTTAATGAATCAAGTCATTAATCTAGTCATTATCATTTTAATCTAGTTTCAGCAATTCTGTTTCAATCATCTCAGTCATGTGCATGAATCTTTGCAATCTTAAGTCATAAAACTACTGTCTAGTCTTGATTCTGCTCAATTCATGTATATAAAAGTTGAATTTTCATTCTTTTCTTTTTCTCTTTGTCTTTCATCTTATACATTATCTGATGTATTGTCTTGTATTTAAATTCTATCAAAGTGATAATAATATCAGTCTTTTATATTGATAGTATCTTTAGTCTAGCTCAGTTTCTGACATTATAAAAGATCTACACTTTCTGCAACATTTTCATACATTGAAATCTCGTCTAGTTATTCTTTCGCTCAAATGAAGTCATCTCACAATCTCTTAATTGACGATGAGCGTGCTGTTGAACAGTTCGCTCAAAGTATGATTGAAAATTCAGTCGAGATCTTTCATGTAATGCAAGAGCTTTAAAATCAAGTTTGATAACATGATGTTATCATTTCATTCTCATTCATCATTTTCAGTTCTTCAATTTATATAAAGTTGAATTCTCTGTTTCTTGCAATGATAGTTCAGATTATTGCACAAATCTTGAACAATCAATCTTTTCTTATCATTCATCTCTCTGCAAACTCTGTCGCTGTCTTCATTACTTTTAAATTTGAGAAGCTTTTTGACATATTTGAGTATGAGAATAATAAAAACAATCACAACGCACGCATCACAAATTTTGAAAAAGAGCATTACAAACAAGACAGAGTGAATCTAAAAGATGATTGAATGATGATGAATTGCATGAATCACAGCAATGCTGATTCAAAGATGATTGCGAGCGACGTTGATTTATCACAAGAAAACAAAGATGCAAGATCGAAACACTTACGTGATGATGAAAAGAACGTTGTTAACATTATTGATTTACTAATAAAGATATCAACGTTAGAGAAAGAGAAGAGCAAAGATCATTCATGAAAAGAGATAGCATTGAAGCTGATTCAACGTCTTCAACTCAACTCAGAAGAAAAACATCATGCAAATCAGAATGCGTTCATCGCGAAGAATGTACAGAAATTGAAGATATCAGTTCAACTGCTTAACAAGCAGTTGCATACACAGAAAAACACACGTTTTTCAACGAAAATCACGTCATAAGTAAACATGACAAGAGAAGAAATAACGACGAGAAAGCAACATTTCAGAGATAACTTATCATCGCTTTGCAAAAGATTATAAGTCATGATTAAGATAATGAACAGAAGAGAAATAGAAGAGATACAGAAGAAGTTGATTGAACAGATTCTACAAAGAATTGCAGATGTGTTGACAGATTAAAAAGATTTAATCATGTCACTTTGCAAGCTAAGCAGTGATGACATTTCTCTTCACGCAATTAGCTCAGATGCTCAAGCAAATTTGAAAAAGACTCAGATGTGAGCAAAAGAAATCGCGAGTTTGACATGTGTAGCACGTCGAATCTTCGCAGTGCTGACACATGAAGTATGCATTACAATAGACATGAGCAATCAGAAAAAGATCATTGAAAGACTGATAAAAGATAACGCAAGACTTCATAAAGATCTGAAAGTTCTAAGAATAGTCTGACTTAAGAAGATAGCAGATAGCAAAAAGACTCATTCGTCGCTCATTGTAGAAATTACGATCGAAGTGATAATGAATCAACTAATGAACATGAGCATGCTGAATTCATATCAAGAATGTGCATGCAAGCTATTTGAAAAGAACTGTTACATCACACAGTACTTCAGATGTCACGAATTTGATCATATGATTAAGATCTGCAGAAAGAATCAGCGCTGTGAAAAATGCGCAGACAAGCATCACATAAAGAAGTGTGTGATGTCTTCAAATAAAAGACGTTACGTCAATTGCAATGAAAATGATGAACTCTGAAGATGCATCTGTCTCAAGTGATGACAGCAAATGAAACAAGCGTTCAAAATCTATAGAAATAGATTGTTCAAATACTCTGAAATGTCTAAATACAATTGCACATTCTTCTTGCTGTTTCTGAACTCTTTAGATTCAATGAACTCTTCAGATTCAACGAATTCTTTTGATTCAATGAATTTCTCAAGCTCAGCAACAATCATGCTGAAAACACGCAGTTGAATCGCTGATGAATCAGCTTGACAGATAGTAGAGATCAAGAAGAGACGAGTCAATCTTTTTTCTTGCGTGAGTAGTGACTCAGACGAGACGACATCTGAGCAGATTCAGAAACGTTCAATCAGAAAGTGAGAAAGATCATCGATGATTGAAAGCATACAAAGAGTCTTCTCATCGCAAAGTCAACAACAGCTATGAATAATTCTATGATAAAACAGTCTTTTCTACAAATTCTACAGTATAACATCAGAAAATCATTAAGAATTCAAGAATCATTTCTAATTAACAGAGAAGTTCGCGAATTCGACATAGTAACTATACAGAAGCAAGATCACAACAACAATGACTTGCAGTCATTTAGCTCAGCACACAACTTCTTTCATCTAGTGAAAAACTCATCATTTCAATCAAGAACATGCATATACATTAACAAACATTTAAGATTCGATCAATGAATAGTAGAAACAGCTGAGTCAGACATTTGCTCAATCAGAATATTAACTCATAACACAGATGATAAAACACAAACATTAAGACTTTTAAACATCTACAACTCATGCTCATTGTTTACTACATTCACAGAGAAATCTTCAATCATTTTTCATTTGAATGAATTACTCAAGAATGACTGTGAACAACTGATCATAGAAGATTTCAATCTACATCATTCTCATTGAGAGAGATGAAGATGCTTCACTCGTCATACGATGATTGATACTCTACTAAACATCATTACAAATGCAAGATTGAAATTATTACTGAAATCAAACATTATTACTTGCGAAGCTCACAATCAATTTACGACGATTGATTTAATCTTTAACAGCGAGAAAATACAGTTCATGACACGTAAGTGCGAGATACAAATCAATCTGCATCAGAGATTGAATCATCTTTTGATCATCACAGAACTATGTTTACAAACAATCTCAGTGCAATTCTCGACTTGATGACTTTGAAAGAAAATGAATACAGAAGCATTGAGTGTTTATTTGCAAATACATCTATCTTTGAAACACTTTCTAGACGACAAAACTATGATGAATGACAGAGTGTGTAAGATTATCAGAGTGCTACAGAAGATCATTGAAAAATCTATCTTCTTGAAAAAATCATCAAATTGAGCAAGAGACTTTTGAAATCAAAGCTGCTTTGAAGTAGTAATGAAATCAAGATTACTGCAAATCATATGAAAAATGCAAGATACATTAAAAGCATGAAATGAATATCTGAAGCACAACGATCATAAAAACAAGATCATTCAACAAATGAAATGCACACACTTCAGAATACAAATGCATGAGTTGAGCGAAGCACTTAAATCAATATGATGCTTTGCAAAATGAACTAGAATCGAAAGTCAGCTATCTAAAAAGCTTTCTCAGTTTTCATCACTGAAGTGAAGCGACATCGATCATATGACAACGACATTCGAGAAAAAAATCAAGATACTGCGAGAAAAGTTCTTTTTCTCATCTTCTCAAGCGAATGTCAACGACATCACAGAATCATTCATATCTCTGACAGTCTCATTCAATTCACGCATCACAGAAGATGAAGTGAAGCAAACAATCAAATGAGTAAAAGTAGACAAAGCGTTGAGCACTTCAGATATTTCAAACAGAGCGCTTCAAGTGAGTCTTGCAGAACTGATCTCAGTATTGACGAGTTTATTCAATGCATGCATAATACATAAGTATCATTCGAAGCAGTTCAAAAAGACTCAGACAATAATACTATACAAATCAAAGAAAAGCAATTATATTGATTCAAAGATGTATCAACTCATTGCTTTATTCAATATCATGAGCAAAGCGTTGAAGTTGATCATGATCAAAAGACTGAGTGATATAATCGAGACTCATTGCATGTTATCAAATGCTCAAATGAGAGCGAGATGCAAATGATTTGTGATCTTGATGTTAAATTTACTAATAGATCAAGTTCACACAGTGTGAAACTGTGAAATCAAATATGTGATCTTCATGCTAAGCTTAAACATCATCAAAGCGTTTAATCAAGTCTCACACGTTAGACTTCTGCATATGCTGAAAATGAAAAGAACATCAAGCTACATAATCAAATGAACACGTAGCTTTCTAAAGAATCAAGAGACGTCGTTAATATTTGATGAATAAATGAGTGACATGCGCGAGATAAACGCAGACATATCGCAAAAGTCTTTCATTTCATCGATTCTCTTTCTATTCTTCAATGCAAGTTTAATCAAAAAATGCGAAGCATTGAAAATTAAAATTGAAGTGCTTGACTTCGTAAATGATATTAACATTCTAGTCTATGACAGATTCACTGAAGAAATTTGCAGAACACTGAGCAAAATACACAACGTCTGCGCGAAATGAGCTTGCACTCATGACGCAACGTTCGCATCAGAAAAGTATGAGCTCATGCATTTCACTAGAAAATCGAAGAAATTCAACATGATGATTAACATACAAATAGAAAGCTCAATTATTAAATTGAAATCAGACGTACAAGTTCTAAAGATGCAACTGAACATGAAACTGCAATGAAACGCGCATCTTTGATAAATAAAGATGAATCACGTCACAAGAATGCTGACACTTAGTTATCTTGAAGTTTTTACATGAGAAGTTATTTTCACAAAAGTGAGATAAGTATACTCAGCAGTAGTGAGATCAGAAATCACATTTGAAGCGTCAGTTTGACATCAACACAACAAGAAAGATGAATTGTTGAGCAAAAAATGCAGACTAGAAACACTTCAGAATCAGACTCTGTGTCACGTAGCAAAAGTATTCAAAAGAATAAACATCAAAACTTTAGAGACAGAAACATACATGAGTTCACTACATGTTCATCTGAACATGCTACAGAACAAGATCATGCTACACAATCAAGTCAATGATTGAACGCAAGAGATCAGACAAGCATGCAAACTAATATGCGCTCGTTTGACAAAAGTTAATCGCGTCATTTCTCGCTTACTCGTCATCAAGAAAATAGTACTTCTGAATGTCTTCATTCAAGAAGATGCAAAGATACAGTCGAGATGCAGACAATGCACTTTCTTCTTCACAATGATTTCAACAAGCAATAGCATTGCAATAACACAGTATCACAAAGATCAATGAAATCAATGATGAAAAAAGTACAGAGAACGCGTTGCAAACATCAATGCAATTTCAGCACAAAGATTGCATCTGAGTAATAAGATGATAAAGATGCGTGATGATTTTCAGAAAGCAGAAAGCATTCTCACAATGCACATCAGAATCAAACGCATAGATCTGAATGTTTATCTGCACTTTAGAAACGTTTCAGACATGAATAGCTTGCGATGTGACTGCGAATGAAGTCATCAGATGACGAAGCATGTATTCATGCATTGTTCAAACTGATCACATCTGCGATCAAGAATGCTACAAGATGCTGACTTCTTGAACTATCAAATAATCATCGTTATCACAAAGAATCTCAAAGCAGTAGCGAAGATGATGATGAAAACAAAGCTCTTGAAGCAATTTAAAGTGATTAAAACACTCGTTCTTTAACATGTGATCAACATGAACAAATTTGATACATAGTTTCAAAACTCACTGTTTCAACTGCGTGAAGCAGTCATGTAAACTGCGAGTGATTTTCTATTTCAGAGAGTTTTGTTCACTTGATACAGATAGCATAGAGTTTCTCATGAATTAATTTAATCGATATCACAAAAGTGTATGAATTTATTATTATTATTATTATTATTATTATTATTATATTTAAGTATGAGAGAAACAAAGATTGATTGAATGCATGAAAGCAGAGTCTGATACAGCGCATGAACGTGAACAACAATCATTATTTCTCTCATCAAGTTAAGATTGTCTATGTCAAGTCACGACTCATTATAGATAAGAAGACTCACAATCTAATGAATTTATATCGAGTCAATGATCTTTGTCTCATTTTCATCTTTGCAGATTGATGACATAAGTTGCATCATTGCTGTAACAACTCTTTCAAGACAAAAGATGCTCATTTATATCTTTATGAAACTCTGAAGTAAGACATGAATAGCTTTGTTGATTAATACAATTTCTTTTATCAAAAGAAAGAATATTCTTTGATGAAAGATTTTTTATTGATTGACTGTCTGAAGCGTAATGTCAATTATTTCACTTAAGTCATCATCTTCTTCTGACGAAATCTTGATGAAACTCGATCATTCATCTTTCATTAATGAATTCAAGCATTTTCTGACATTGACAAAGAGTTTCAGCAGCTTAAGCATCATTAATCTCGCTTCGTCTTCATCATTGTCTTGTTCATCAAAGTCAAGAACATCTTTGTATTGACTAATAATTCTTTGAGTTCAAAGATCATCATTTCTGTGACTGTTGTTTCAACAATATCTTCATCTCTTTCTTTCTCATCTTTGAATGAGTCAATGAATCTAAGCTTCGTCATTGTCATTGTTCAAGATAAAACTTTGATTGTTTTTAAGATTAAGAAAATTTGCAACAAGTGAAAGCTGTGCTACTATTGCAAGTTGCAACATTCAAGCAAAATCATTAAAGAATGCTCAAATAAAAAGTTCTTCACTCTGCATATCATGAACATCTACAACAGTGATATCATCAGTATAAATGAAGAAGTCTTGCTGTTCATAAGAAAAGTTAAGTCTTTGAGCTAAGTTACGCTCAGAAATCTGTATACATATCATCTTGTCTACTAGTCTCAATCTTTTCACTTTCACTTCAATCATATAGAAAGTTTTCTGCTAAATTTATCTTGAAACTCTTTGAATTCAATTTGACATTCAAAGATAGTCACATGATAGTATTCTATATTCTACGTCAAGCTTAATCTAAAGTTTTCACTTTCGCTCTGATTGATAATAAAGTCTTTGCTTATGTTTTTATGAAAAAATTCTTCGCGTAACAACATAATCTTCTCTTGCATCAATTAATTCATTTTCGCAGACTTTAAGAATTTGATGATCAAGTCGCTTTAATTGATGACATTACTTATGTTATCGAAATCATAATGATTCTCGATGAACACATCAAAAGACTATTCTTTTATGTCATTGAATTAAGTCAATATTTCATCATCATGAATCTGTCATGACTTCATCATCACGTCATTGATGTCAATTTTGAGCACAATATTCTCATCTTGTCTTTCTTCTTCTGTCTTAATCATTGTTGCTCATTTCTCGTTAAGATCTATGATCTTAATCAACAAGAAGAAAATTTCATGTTCAAAGTTAACAAAGTAGCTTTCTTTCAATCTTGCTCTCAATTCATTCACAAGAAGTAACTCAGTTTACGAATCATTCACAAGAAGCAATTCAGTTTACAGATCATTCACAAGAAGCAATTCAGCATTCAGTTCACTTGCAAGAAGTAATTTAATCTTTCATTCACTTGAAAGAAGTAACTCAGTTTTCAGTTTGCTTGCAAGAAGCAATTCAGTTTTTTATTCACTTAAAAGAAATAACTCAGTTTTTAGTTTGCTCACAAGAAGTAATTCAGTTCTCAATTCACTTGTAAGAAGTAACTTAGTTTCTCATTTGCTCACAAGAAGCAATATAATTTTTCGTTCATTCACAAGAAACAAATCTCATTCAGTCTTGTTTTTTATCTAAAACAAGAAGCTTTTAATTGTATTTTTTAAGTCATTTAAAAAGAATATTCATTAAAAATCAAATGTCAAAATTCTTTTCTTTTTAAAACTTTTGTTGTCTTTCAAGCAAATTAATTCAATCGATCTTTTATACAACTTAACATAGTCAAATTGAAAGCTCAAAGCTTTGATCATGCTATTCATATCAAAGACATTGAAGTGTTTAACGTCATTCTAAAGAAAATCAATGTCTTTTTGAATCTTGAATCAATCTCGTCTTCTAGTTTAAATTCTAATGAATCAAAATCGCGTCACATGACTTTGACTGTCTGTTCAAAGAACAGCTCAACTCTTGCTCAGTTTTTATTTCATCTTCAAGACAGTACATATGATAAGAATCATTGTTTGAATTTTTATCAAATGAAAAAGAAATTTCATTTGACTGCATTCATGAAAAAAAAACAATCACAACGCATGCATCACAAATTCTGAAAAAGAGCATTACAAACAAGACAGAGTGAATCTAGAAAACGATTGAATGATGATGAATTGCATGAATCGCAGCAGTGCTGATTTGAAGATGATTGCGAGCGACGTTGATTCATCACAAGAAAACAAAGATGCAAGATTGAAACATTTACGTGATGATAAAGAGAATGTTGTTAACATTATTAATTTACTAATAAAGATATCAACGTTAAAGAAAGAGAAGAGCAAAGATCATTCATGAAAAGAGATAGCATTGAAGCTGATTCAACGTCTTCGACTCGATTCAGAAGAAAAACATCATATGAATCAGAATGCATTCATCACGAAGAATGTACAGAAACTGAAGACATCAGTTCAACTGCTTAACAAGCAGTTGCATACACAGAAAAACACACATCTTTCAATGAAAATCACATCATGAACGAACGTGTCAAGAGAAGAAATAGCGACAAGAAAGCAACGTTTCAAAGATGATTCATCATCATTTCGCAAGAAATGAGAAATCATGATTAAGATAATGAACAGAAGAGAAATAAAAGAGATACAGAAGAAGTCAATCAAACAGATTCTACAGATAATCGCAGACGTGTTGACAGATCAAAGAGATCTAATCATGTCACTTTGCAAGCTGAGCAGTGATGAAATTTCTCTTCACGCAGTTAGTTCAGATGCTCAAGCAAATCTGAAAAAGATTCAGACGTGAGAAAAAGAAATTGCAAGCTCAACACGCGTAGCACGTTGAATCTTCGCAATGCTGACACATGAAGTATGCATTACAATAAACATGAGCAATCAGAAAAAGATCATTGAAAAATTGATAAAAGATAACATGAGACTTCATGAAGATCTGAAAGTTCTAAAAATAGTCTGACTCAAGAAGATAGCAGATAGTGAAAAGACTCATTCATCACTCATTGTAAAGATCGCGATCAAAGCGATGATGAATTGACTAATGAACGTGAGCATGCTGAACTCATATCAAGAATGTGCATGCAAGCTATTTGAAAAGAATTGTCACATCACACAGTGCTTCAGATGTCATGAATTTGATCACATGATTAAGATTTGCAAAAAGAATCAGCGCTGCGAAAAATGCGCAGACAAGCATCACATAGAGAAGTGTGTGATGTTTTCAAATAGAAGACGTTGCATCAATTGCAATGAAAATCACGAACTTTGAAGATGCATCTGTCTCAAGTGACAACAGCAGATGAAACAAACGTTCGAAATCTATAGAAACAGATTGTTCAAATACTCTGAAATGTCTAAATACAATTGCACATTCTTCTTGCTGTTTCTGAACTCTTTAGATTCAATGAACTCTTCAGATTCAACGAATTCTTTTGATTCAATGAATTTCTCAAGCTCAGCAACAATCATGCTGAAAACACACAGTTGAATCGCTGATGAATCAGCTTGACAGATAGTAGAGATCAAGAAGAGACGAGTCAATCTTTTTTCTTGCGTGAGTAGTGACTCAGATGAGACGACATCTGAGCAGATTCAGAAACGTTCAATCAGAAAGTGAGAAGAATCATCGATGATTAAAAGCATACAAAGAGTTTTCTCATCGCAGAGTCAACAACAGCTATGAATAATTCTATGATAAAACAGTCTTTTCTACAAATTCTACAGTACAACATCAGAAAATCATTAAGAATTCAAGAATCATTTCTAATTGACAAAGAAGTTCGCGAATTTGACATAGTAGTTATACAGAAGCAAGATTGCAACAACAACGACTTGCAGTCATTTAGCTCAGCACACAACTTCTTTCATCTAGTGAAAAACTCGTCATCTCAATCAAGAACATGCATATACATTAACAAATGTTTAAAATTTGATCAATGAATAGTAGAAATAGTTGAGTCAGACATTTGCTCAATCAGAATATTAACTCGCAACACAGATGACAAAATGCAGACGCTAAGACTTCTAAATGTTTACAACTCATGCTCACTGTTTACTACATTTACAGAGAGATCTTTAATCATTTCTCGTTTGAACGAACTACTCAAGAATGACTGCAAACAACTGATTGTAAAAGATTTCAATCTACATCATTCTCACTGAAAGAGATGAAGATGTTTCACTCGTCATATGATGATTGATATTCTACTAAACATTATTACAAATGCAAGACTGAAATTATTACTGAAATCAGACATTATTACTTACGAAATTCACAATCAATTTATGATGATTGATTTAGTCTTTAACAGCGAGAAAATACAGTTCATGACATGCAAGTGCAAAATATGAATTGATCTGCATCAGAGATTGAATTATCTTTCGATCATCACAGAGCTATGTTTATAAACAATCTCAGTGCAATTCTTGACTTGATGACTTTGAAAGAAAATGAGTACAGAAGCATTGAGTGCTTATCTGCAAATACATCTATCTTTGAAATGCTCTTTAGATGACAAGATTATGATGAATGACAGAGTGTGCAAGATTATCAGAGTGCTACAGAAGATCATCGAGAAATCTACTCTTTTGACAAAGTCATCAAATTGAGTAAAAGACTTTTGAAATCAAAGCTGCTTTGAAGTAGTAATGAAATCAAGACGACTGCGAATCATATGAAAAATGCAAGACACATTAGAAGCGTGAAATAAATATTTGAAGCACAATGATCATAAAAACAAGATCATTCAACAAATGAAATGTGCACACTTCAGAACACAAATGCATGAGCTGAGCGAAGCACTTAAATCAATATGATGCTTTGCAAAATGAGCTAGAATCGAAAGTCAGTTATTTAAAAAGCTTTCTCAGTTTTTGTCACTGAAGTGAAGCGACATCAATCATATGATAACAACGTTCAAGAAAAAAATCGAGATATTGCGAGAAAAGTTCTTTCTCTCATCTTCTCAAGCGAATGTCAATGACATCGCAGAATCATTCATATCTCTGACAGTCTCATTCAATTCACGCATCACAAAAGATGAAGTGAAGCAGACAATCAGACGAGTAAAAGCAGACAAAGCGTTGAACACTTCAAATATTTCAAACAAAGCGCTTCAAGCGAGTCTCGCAAAACTGATTTCAGTACTGACGAGTTTATTCAATGCATGCATAATACACAAGTATCATTCAAAGCAGTTCAAAAAGACTCAGACAATAGTATTACACAAATCAAAGAAAAGCGACTATATTGATTCAAAGATGTATCGACTCATTGCTTTGCTCAATATCATGAGCAAAGCGCTGAAGTCAATCATGATCAAAAGACTGAGTGACATAGTTGAGATTCATCACATGCTATCAAATGCTCAAATGAGAGCAAAATGTAAGCAATCCATAATCTCGACGTTAAATCTATTAATAAATCAAGTTCATACAATGTGAGACTGTGAAATTAAATATGTGATCTTCATGCTAAGCTTAGACGTCGTCAAAGCGTTTAATCAAGTTTCACACGTCAGACTTCTGCATACGCTGAAAATGAAAAGAATGTTAAGCTACATAATTAAATGAACATGCAGCTTTCTAAAGAATCGAGAGACGTCGCTAATATTCAAGAAACAAATGAGCAACATACGCGAAATAAATGCAAACATATCGCAAAGATTTTTCATTTCATTGATTCTCTTTCTATTCTTCAACGCAAGTCTAATTGAAAAATGCGAAGCATTGAGAATTAAAATCGAAGTGCTTGACTTCATAAACAATATTAACATTCTAGTCTACGACAGATTCACTGAAGAAATTTGCAGAACATTGAGCAAAGCACACAACGTCTGCGCGAAATAAGCTTGCACTCATGACACAATGTTCGCATCAGAAAAGTACAAGCTCATGCATTTTACTAAAAAATCGAAAAGATTCAACATGATGATTAACATACAAATAGAAAGCTTAATTATTAAATCAAAATCAGACGTATGAGTTCTAAAGATGCAACTGAACATGAAACTGCGATGAGACGCGCATTTTCGACAAATAAAGATGAATCACGTCACAAGAATGCTGATACTTAGTCATCTTAAAGTCTTTACATGAGAAACTATCTTCACAAAAGTGAGACAAGTATACTCAACAGTAGTGAGATCAGAAGATGCATTCAAAGCATCAGTCTGACATCAGCGTGACAAGAAAGATGAACTGCTGAGCAAAGAATGCAGATTAGAAACACTTCAGAATCAGACTCTGCATCACGTAGCAGAAGTGTTCAAAAGAGTAAACATTGAAACTCTAAAAACAGAAATATACATGAGTTCATTACATGTTCATCTGAACATGCTACAGAACAAGATTATGCTACACAGTTGAATCAATGATTGAACGCAAGAGATCAGACAAGCATGCAAACTAATACACGTTCGTTTGACGAGAGTTAATCACGTCATTTCTCGCTTACTCATCATCAAGAAAATAATACTTCTGAATGTTTTCATTCAAGAAGATGCGAAGATACAGTTGAGATGCAAATGATGCATCTTCTTCTTCACAATGATTTCAACAAGCAATAACATCGCAATAACGCAGTATCACAAAGATCAATGAAATCAACGATGAGAAAAGTACAGAGAACGCGTCGCAGACATCAATGTAATCTCAGCACAAAGATTGCATCTGAGCAATAAGATGATAAAGATGCGTGATGATCTTTAGAAAGCAGAAAGCACTCTTGCAATGCACATCAGAATCAAACGCATAGATTTGAATGCTTATCTGCACTCTAGAAACATTTCAGACATGAATAGCTTGCAATGTGACTGCGAATGAAGTTATCAGACGACGAAGCATGTATTCATGCACTGCTCAAACTGATCACATTTGCGATCAAGAATGCTACAAAATGCTGACTTCTTGAACTATTGAATAATTGTCATCATCATGAAGAGTCTCAGAGCAGTAGCAAAGATGATGATGAAAACGAAGCTCTTGAAGCAATTTAAAGTGACTAAAACACTCATTCTCTAACATGCAATCAACGCGAACAAATTTGATACATAGTCTCAAAACTCACTGTTTCAACTGCGTGAAGCAATCATGTAGACTGTGAGTGATTTTCTATCTCAAAGAGTTTTGTTCACTCAATACAGATAGCATAGAGTTTCTCATGAGTCGATCTAATCGATGTCACAAGAATGTATGAATTTATTATTATTATTATTATTATTATTATTATTGACTGCATTCATGACACAAGAAGATCTTGAAGTTTATTAACAAAGTAAGAATGTTAATTCAATCACAATTTTATCATTTAAATATTTTAAGTTTTTAAATATCTTCTTCAAGAAGAACGTTGATATCTTGTCTTTGCATTAAGCTCATGATCATGTCATACATCTTAAAGAAGATGTTCAATTCTCAGTCTTCGCTTTATATGACATGAATCATGATGAAATTCTAGAACTTCGTCATTATCTGAATAAAAATTTGAGCAAAGATTTCATTTGAATTAATCACTTTCAGACAATCATTTCTGTTCTCTTCATCAAGAAATTCGAAGAAGAACTTTACTTCTGCGTGAATTATCAAGATTTGAACACTATCACAATCAAGAATTGATATTCTTTGTCTCTGATCACAGAAATGCTGAATCATTTAAGTTGAGCTAAAATCTTTATCAAGCTGAATATCATCTTTGCATTCAATCAACTTCAAATCAAAGAAGAAGATGAAGCTTTCATCATTTTTTACATTCAATTTAAATTATTCAAGTATTTAGTTATGCTTTTCAATTTATGTAATGAGTTTGTCTTGTTTCAGAAGTACATTAACAATATTCTTCATGAACATTTAAATAAGTTTTATACAGTTTATCTGAATGACATCTTGATTTATTTTGACAATGAACTCAAGCATAAAATTTATGTTAAGCTCATTTTGCAAAAGCTGCAAGAAGCAAACCTTCAGATGAATATAATCAAATGTGAGTTTCACATCACTCAAGTTTCATATCTAGAATTGATAATCATCATTGAAGAGATTCAGATGAACTCTTTTAAGATAAACATTATTGTCAACTGATTCATCTTGATCAACATTAAAGATGTTCAAAGTTTTCTAGATTTCACGAACTTCTATAAAAGATTCATCTATGACTATAGTAGAATAACTATCTCGCTCACTCGTTTCATCAAAAAAGATGTACTTTTTGTCTGATTTCAGAAATGTCAGATTGCATTCAATATTCTTAAGAAAGTCTTCACTTTCAAGATTATTCTTCATCACTATAATTCAGATCACAAGATTGTGATAGAAATCAATGCTTCAAACTATATATTCAAAGACATTCTTTCTCAATATGATGAGAATAAGATTTTTCATTCAATTGCTTACTTTTCAAAGAAGCATAATTCAGTCGAGTGTAACTACGAAATCTACGATAAAGAATTTATGATCATTATTTACGCTTTCAAGAAATGATAATCAGAGCTTGAAAACTTTATCTATTCTATTGAGATGATCACGAATCATAAAAATCTTAAGTATTTCGTGTCAATTAAGCAGTTAAATCATCATCAAGCTTGTTGAAGTGAGTTTCTGTCTAGATTCAACTATCACATCGCTTATTATTTCAACAAGATCGATGATAAGTTGAATGCTTTGACACATTGCTCAAAAGATCTCTTTAAAAAGAAAAATACATTCAATTCTTAACATCAATATCAACATCAAATAATTTTGAAAACTTATGTTTTAAACTTCAATATTGTTGAGAATCTCACTTTTGATGTTTTCAACATTAAAGTCATAAAGCTTCAGTCACAAATCATCACTTTAGATTCAATTCAGTTACATCTGTTTTTAATTATTTCAGCATTTTTGCAAATTTTAACTTTTATGAATTTAAAAATCGAAGAATTCAACGTTAAAGATGTCAAGTCTCAGTTAAATCAAGATATTCTGAATCTTGATAAAGATTCTGCTGACATTCTCACTCAGACATTGTGAAAGTAAGTTCAAATTAATGACAAATTTACAGCTCAGATAATTGAAATGCTTTGCAATGAAGCATAACATCATAACAAGATTTTTCTAGTCAAGTGTAAAGAACATGAGAATCATTTGTACTTTCAAGAAAGAAAGTATATGCTCAACTCAAATAAACTATATCTTCGTATCATTCAACTCACTCATGATCATGTTGTTGATGATTATTCAGAAAGAGCAAAAAGTTATGAACTGATCAGTCAAGTTTATTGATGATCAAACATTTATAAGTATGTTCAATGCTTCATACAAAACTGTCATGTATGCATATGTTTCAAGCTCTTTAAACAATGAACTTAAGAATGATTGCATTCTTTTTCAGTTCTTGAACGTCGTTGATGTGATGTTTTCATGAACTATATAAATTCTTTATCGCTCAATATCTTCATGAATATCACATATAAATATGTTCTAGTCTTCGTTAATCATCTTATCAAAATAAAACATTTAGTTCTCATCACTTTTATGAAAGTTGAAAAAGTTATCAACTGCTTTTATGCTCATATTTGAAAACATCATGATTTACTTAAATTCTTCATGTCTGATTGAAACATACAATTCATCTTTGATGTCTGAAAGCATATGTGTAAAATGTTGAAGATAGATGTTAAATTATTAATGATGTATCACTCTGAAATTAATGATCAAATCAAGAGAATCAATGCTATCATGAAACATTATCTTCAAGTCTTCATCAACTACATGCAGAATGACTGAGTTAAATAACTTTCTGAAGTTGAATTTGTCATCAATAACACATCATCATCAATCACTTTAACATCACTTTTCTTGATCAATTTAAGTCAAAACTTATGTTTAGATTTTAAGTCTTCTGAATCTTTGTTTAAGAATTTTACATTTCAAGCTTGAAACAAGTTAATCAATGTCAAAGAGTTTATCAAGAAGATGAAGAAACTAACTGAGCATTTATGTGATGAGATGCTTATAGCTCAGATCATTTACAAATTCAATGTTAATTTTTCTTGTCATTCTTGTTTTAAATACTTTGTTGAAGATGAAGTTTGACTGAATGCTTGCAATCTCAACATTGCTCACTTTGTTATCAAGTTAAATGATTGTAATGTTAATCTCTGCAAGATCAAGCATGTCTTTAAGAATAATTCTCTGATCATTGAGTTAAATCTTTCAGCATTCATGAAGATTCATTCAATCTTTCATGTCATTCTTTCGAATCATATCATAAGTGATTTTCTTTCAAATCAACATCAGAAATCTTAAGAACTTGTTATCATTGAAAATGATAAAAGATTCTGATATGTAAACAGCATACTAAACTTCAAGCATGATAGATGCTATAATTCATTTTTGCTTAAGTATTACATTGATTAAGAAGATTACTTTTTTACTTGAAAGTCTTTTCATCTTTTGAATAATTGTGAGCAAGCATTTAATGAATATCATCTCGTCAACTCTGTCGTTGAAGAATCACATGTACTGTCATGTGTGATATCTCAATGTCAATGTCAAGAACTTTAAGTTCAATCTTCATCATTTCAATTCAGCTCAGATCTGACTCAGATCTTATTTAAATTGAACTCAGACATTTTGTTTAAATCTGACTCAAATGTGACTCAGATGTATTTTAGTTTCACTGTGCATCATCATATTAAACTGCATTTCATCTCTTTCTTACTTAAATCTGACTCAGACATTTCATTTAAATCTGACTCAAATGTGACTTAAATATGTTTCAATTTTGCTGTGTATCATCATGTTAAAATGCATTTCATCTCATCTTACTTTTCAGACATCTTGCTTAAATTTGATTCAGATGTGACTCAGATTTATTTTAGTTTCATCTGTGCTTCATCACATTAAAATGCATTTACATCAATTTTTATCTCATTTCAATCTTCATCTTCAATTCTTTCTTATTTTATTTTATTTCTTCTCATCATTTTGCAAAAGCTCAATCTTGAAGAGAAAAGTTACTGTCATGATGTCAGATCATCAACTTAATTTAAAACATAAATTGTTGATGTTTTAAATAATTTCAATTCATTGAATCTGTTTTGCAGTTCAATGAATCAAATCATCAATTTAATCATCATCATCTTAATTTAGTTTCAGCAATTTTGTTTTAATTATTTCAATCATATGTATGAATCTTTGCAATCTTAAGTTATAAAACTATTGTTTAATCTTGATTCTGCTCAATTCATGTATATAAAAGTTGAACTTTCATTCTTTTCTTTCACTCTTTGTCTTTCATCTTGTACATTATTTAATGTATTGTCTTATATTTAAATTCTATTAAAAGTAATAATAATATTAATCTTTTATATTGATAGTATCTTTAGTTTAGCTCAGTCTTTGACACATCACATCAACAACATTTGCAAACTGAAAGAAAATATAATTATTCTTGAGTTCATTGTTTAAAGAGCTTAAAACATGTGCATATGTGATAGTTTCATATGAAGTGTTGAACATATTCATAAATGTTTGATTATCAATAAACTTGACTGATCAATTCATAACTTTTTGCTTTTTCTGAATGATTATTGATGACACTATCATGAGTAAGCTGAATGATACAAAGACGTAGTTTATTTAAGTTGAGCACATACTTTCTTTCTTGAAAGTACAGATGATTCTCATGTTCTTTACACTTAATTAGAGAAATCTTGTTGTGATGTTATGCTTCATTGCAAAGCATTTCAATTATCTGAGCTGTAAATTTGTCATTAATTTGAACTTACTTTCACAATGTCTGAGTGAGAATATCAACAGAATCTTTCTCAAGATTTAAAGTGTCTTGATTTAGCTGAGACTTGATGTTTTCAATATTGAATTCTTTGATTTCTAAATTCATAAAAGTTAAAATTTGCAAGAATGCTGAGATAATTGAAGATAAATGTAATTGAACTGAATTTAAAGTGATGATTTGTAATTGAAGCTTCATGACTTTAATGTCAAAAACATTAAAAGTAAGATTTTTAATAATATTGAAGTTTAAAACATGAGTTTTCAGAATTGTTTAATGTTGATATTGATATCAAGAATTGAATGAATTTTTCTTTTTAAAAAGATCTTCTGAGCAACATGTCAAAGCATTCAACTTATCATCAATCTTGTTGAAATAATAAGCGATGCAATAGTTGAATCTAAATAGAAACTTACTTCAACGAGCTTGATGATAACTTAACTGCTTAATTGATATGAAATATTTAAGATTTTTATGATTTATGATCATCTTGACAGAATAAATAAAGTTTTCAAACTCTGATCATCATTTCTTGAAAGTATAAACAATGATCATGAGTTTTTTATCGTAGATTTCATAGTTACACTTAACTGAGTTATGCTTTTTCAAAAAGTAAGCAATTGAATGAAGAATTTCATTCTCATCATATTAAAAAAGAATGTCTTTGAATACATAGTTCAAAGCATTAATTTCTATCACAATCTTATGATCTGAATTATAGTGACAAAGAATAATCTTGAAAGTGAAGATTTTTTTTAAAAGTGTTGAATGCAATCTGACATTTTTGAAATCAGACAAAGAATACATCTTTTCTGATGAAATGAGTGAGCAAGATAATTATTCTACTATAGTCATAAATGAATATTCTATAAAAGTTCGTGAAATTTAGAAAACTTTGAACGTCTTTAACGTTGATCAAGATGAGTCAGTTGACAATGATGTTTATTTTAGAAAAATTCATCTTAATCTTTTTGATGATGATTATCAATTTTAAATACAAGACTTAAGTGACGTGAAACTTGCATTTAATTATATTCATCTGAAAATTTGCTTTTTGCAGCTTTTGCAGAATGAGCTTGACATGAATCTTATGCTTGACTTCATTGTCAAAATAAATCAAGATGTCATTCAGATAAACTGTATAAAACTTATTTAAATGTTCGTGAAAAGTATTGTTAATGTATTTCTGAAACAAAATAAACTCATTACATAAATTAAAGAGCATGATTAGATACTTGAATAATTCAAATTGAATGCAAAAAACAATGAAAACTTTATCTTTTTCTTTGATTTGAAGTCAATTGAACGCAGAAATAATATTCAGCTTGATAAAGATTTTAGCTCAACTTAGATGATTCAGCGTTTCTGAGATCAAAGACAAAGAATATCAATTCTTGATTGTGATAGTGTTCAGATCTCAATAGTTCATGCAGAAGCAAAGTTCTTCTTTAAGTTTCTTGATGAAGAGAACAGAGACAATCATCTGAAAGTGATTGACTTGAATGAAATCTTTGCTCAGATTTTCATTCAAATAATGACGAAATTCTAGAATTTTATCACGACTCAAATTATACAAAGTGAAAACTGAGAATTGAGCATCTTCTTTAAAATGTATGACATGATCATGAATTCAATGCAAAGATAAAATATTGATGTTCTTCTTGAAAAAGATGTTTAAAAACTTAAAATATTTAAATAATAAAATTGTGACTGAATTGACATTCTTACTTTATTAATAGACTTCAAGATCTTCTTGTGTCATGAATGCAGTCAAATGAAATTTCTTTTTCATTTAATGAAGATTCAAATGATGATTCTTATCATATGTACTATCTTGAGAATGAGATGAAAACTGAGCAAGAGTTGAACTGTTCTTTAAACAGATAGTTAAAGTCGTGTGACGCGATTTTGACTCATCAAAATCTAGATTAAAAGATGAGATTAATTCAAGATTCAAAAAAACATCAATTTTCTTTAAAATGATGCTAAACACTTCAATGTTTTTGACATGAGCAGCATGATCAAAGCTTCAAGCTTTCAACTCAATTATGTCAAGTTGTATAAAAGATTGATTGAATTAATCTGCTTAAAGAATAACAGAAGTTTTAAAGAGAAAAGAATTTCAACACTTGATTTTTAATGAATATTCTTTTTGAATGATTTAAAGAATATGATTAAAAGCTTCTTGTTTCAAATAAAAGACAAGATTAAACAAGATTTATTTCTTGTAAATGAGTTGAGTATTAATTGACTTTTCATGAGTAAACGAAGAGTTATATTACTTCTTGTGAGCAGATGAGAAACTGAGTTACTTCTTGAAAGTGAATTGAGAACTAAATTACTTTTTGCAAGCAAACTGAAAATTGAATTGCTTTTTATGAATGATCTGTAAATTGAATTACTTCTTGTGAATGATATGTAGACTGAATTGCTTCTTGTGAGTGATTTATGAACTGAGTTGCTTCTTGTGAGTGAATTGAGAGCGAGATTGAGAAAAAGCTACTTTGTTAACTTCAAGCGAGAAATTTTCTTCTTGTTGATTAAAATCATAAATCTTGACGAAAGATTGACAATAATGATTAAGATAGAAAAAGAAAGACAAGATGAGAATATTGTGTTCAAAATTGACATCAATGACATGATGATGAAGTCATAATAAACTCATGATGATGAGATATTGATTTAATTCAATGACATAGAAGAATAGTTTTTTGATGTGTTTAAATCTGTCATCAAGTTAGAATTGAGTTGAGTTGTTTGAACTCAATTTTTGATACTAAAAATAGTATACTTTTTCTTTATTTTTTTTCAAATTTTTTTGCAATCAATTTTGCAATCAATTTGATAGAGAATTTGATAGAAAATATGATAGAAAATTTGATAGAGAATATGGTAGAAAACATGGTAGAAAACATGATGAAAAATATGATGAGAAACATGATGAGAAATATGATGAAAAACATGATGAGAAACATGATAAAGAGTTTGATAGAAAGTTTGATCACTTTGATAGAGAATTTGATAGGGAATTTGGTAGAAAGTAGGTCTGCAATCGAGTTCAAGTCAATTCGTCAAGTTGATTGAATTGAATCGAGAGTCTGACTCAATTCAATTGAATTGAATTGATCTCTTCAACTTAACTCAATTCTGAAACTCAACTTGAGTTGAGTTGAGCAACTCGAACTCGACGACAGATCTAGATGTGTTCATCAAGAATTATTGTGATTTCAATGACATAAGTAATGTCATTGATTAAAGTGACTTGATCATCAAATTCTTGAAGTCTGCAAGAATGAGTTAATTGATGCAAGAAAAAATGATGTTGTTGCGTGAAGAATTTATTCATAAAGACATAAATCAAGACTTTATTATCAATCAGAGCGAAAGCAAGAACTTTAAATTGAGCTTGATGTAAAATATAAAATACTATCATGTGATTATTTTTGAATGTTGAATTGAATTCAAAAAGTTTCAAGATAAATTTAGCAGAAAACTTTCTATATGATTGAAGTGAGAATGAAAAGATTGAGACTAGTAAACAAGATGATATATATACAGATTTCTGAACATGATTTAACTTAAAAACTAAACTTTTCTTACAAACAGTGAAACTTCTTCATTTATATTGATGATGTCATTGTCATAAATGTTCATGATACATAGAATAAAAAGTTTCTTATTTAAGTATTTTTTAATGATTAAACTGATTGCATCGAGTCAAGTCATCGAGATCGAGTCGAGTTCTCGACTCGTCAAGACTTGATTCGAGTCAGAATTCTTGACTCAAGTATTCAAGTCAAGTCAAGATGTTCAACTCAAGTATTCAAGTCAAGTCAGAGAATTGAAATCGAGTATTGATTTGAAATTTTCAACTTGACTCGTCAAGACATGAAGATAAATAGATAGATATTTTATTATGACTCTTTATTATGACTTTCTACCATGACTTTCTATCAAATAGCCTTCATGTTTCTCTATCATAGCTTCTCTTCATGACTCTTCTTCATGATTTCTCTTCATGACTCTTCTTTATGACTTCTCTTCATGACTTTTCTTCATGACTTTTCTTCATAGCTTTCTATCATGTGTCTTTATCATAGCTTTCTATTATAGCTTTCTATTAAAGCTTTCTATCAAACAATCTTCATGTTTTTCTTCATGTTTCTCTTCATGTTTCTCTTCATGTTCTTCTTTATGACTTTCTATCAAAAAGATAATGCAAAAAGATAATGCAAAGGCGAGAAATTGCAAAAATTTCTATATTTAGTTCTCTTGGCATCATATTCAATTGCTTGATGAGTCGAGTCGAGTCAAGATGTTCAACTCAAGTATTTAAGTCGAGTCAAGATGTTCGATTCAAGTACTCGAATCGAGTCAAGATGTAAATATGAAAACTCAACTTGACGATCAGTTTATTTCTTTTGATAAAAAAGATTGTAGTAATCAACAAAGTTATTCATGTCTTGCTTTAAAGTTTCATGAAGATATAAATAAGCATCTTCTGTTTTGAAAAAGTTATCACAGTAATGATGCAACTTGTGTTGTCAAACTTGTCAATCTGCAAAGATGAAAATGATACAAAGATCATTAATTCAATATTGACTCATTAGATTGTGAATCTTCTTATTTATGATGAATCATGACTCGACATAAATGATCTTGACTCAATGAAAGAAATAATGATCATCATTCATGTTCATGCGTTGTATCAAACTCTGCTTTCATGCATTCAATTGATTTTTGTTTTTCTCATATTTAAATATGTCAAAAAGCTTCTTGAATCTAGAAGTGATGATGACAGCAACAGAATTTGCAAAAAGATGAATGATGAAAGAAGATTGATTATTCAAGATTTGTGCAATGATCTGAATTATCATTATAAAAGACTGAGAATTCAATTTTATATAAATTGAAGAACTGAAAATAATGAATGAAAACAAAATGATAACATCATGTTGTTGAACTTGATTTTTAAGCTCTTGCATTACGTGAAAGATCTCAACTGAATTTTCAATTACACTTTGAGTGAACTGTTTAACAGCATGCTTATCATTGATCGAGAAATTGTGAAGTGACTTCATTTGAGTGAAAGAGTAACTAGATGAGATTTCAACATATGAAAACGTTGCAGAAAGTGTAGATCTTTCATAATGTCAAAGACTGAGCTAAACTAAAGATACTATCAATATAAAAGATTGATATTATTATTACTTTGATAGAATCTAGATACAAGACAATACATCAAATAATGTATAAGATGAAAGACAAAGAATGAAAGAAAAGAATGAAAACTCGACTTTTATATACATGAATCAAGCAGAATCAAGACTAAACAGTAGTTTTATTGACTTAAGATTGCAGAAGTTCATGCACATGACTGAAATGATTGAAACAGAATTGCTGAAACTAAATTAAGATGATGATGATTAGATTGATGACTTGATTCATTGAACTGCAAAACAGATTCAATGAATTGAAATTATTTAAAATATCGAGGATTTATGTTCTAAATTGAGTTGATGATCTGACATCATGACAGAAAGAATATATGCATATTCATTAATAGCTGTATGTGAATAATCAGAAATGATTAAAGCATGTTTAATATGCAATGTCTTTAATTCTAAATGATGTGTGTTAAAGAAAAGAATGATGAGATTTTCAGATTGTCAATTCTGTGATTATTTGTTAATTAATAAGTAATTAATAAGTTATTAATTATAGATTAATTGATTCTCACATTTTCAATCTCTGTGTCTTTCACATTTTCAGCATCAGTTGATTTTCATTCATGTATGATTACAACGAGTTCTATTAATATCTGATTAATCAGATATTAATAAATGATTGATAATGACTACATTGAATTCAAGAAATCTAAGAAGATTAAGAATTTTCTGTTCATCAATGCTGTTATTTATGATTTCAGATTATCAGTAGCTCAGGAACGCGGAATTATGCTCATGGTCGAGTGACATGATCGAA
>JAABUY010000681.1_pt1 | contig 55668 bp, 54 predicted proteins | sample 5560271 | NCBI WGS metagenome assembly JAABUY01 (sample SAMN10711886, study PRJNA513374) | rock metagenome | isolation source: Antarctica rocks | place: Antarctica: Victoria Land, University Valley | reverse complement strand
ATGGAGGGGAGGGGAGTGGAGGGGTGGGGGGTGGTGGGGAGGGAGTGGAGGGGAGTGGAGTGGAGATGATGGGTTGTGGGGGGGAGTAGAGTGGAGAAAGGGGAGGGGAGTGAGGATAGAGGGGATGGGAGGGAGAAGGGAGGGAAGGTGGATGGTGAAGTGGGGATGAGGATGGAGGTGGATAGGTTGGCTTGGGTTTGTGGCGAGGGGTGGATGGTGGATGGTGTTGTTATAGGGATTTGGGGGGATCTGGGGGGGTGTGGGAGGTGGATGATGTTAGTACCTTAGGGGCTTAGGAGGGAGCGGAGAGCTAGTGTTGTTGTGGCTATCCGAGGGATATTAAAAGGGGGGTCGTAGATATGGACGGGTTGTTGGTGGTGTAATCAAGGGGTTGGTAATTAGGTTATGAGTGGTTCTTTGGTCGGGACATTGGCGACAGCGATGAGGATTTGTATAGCATAGAGGACGGACGAGCTGGTGATTATACTGCAACGCATGCTCTATAACCGTGTCCGATGCCTCATCCCGGAAACCCACCCCTCGTCATCTTCTTCGCCCGCTGATCCCGCCGGTTATGATTCGCTCTGCTCCCCTTACTGGCATCTTTCCGCTGCCGGGCAACCTGCGTTCCCCGATCGTCCGAAGGCCCTGCCACCTCGCCTCCTCTCCCCCTACCGCTTCCAGCACCCTGTCCTCTCCCTCTCGCTCTGCCGCCTCCTCCCCCTCTCCCGCCCCTCGCGCCGCCGGCATCACTGTCCTCTGTCCCTGAGTCGGCCCTCCAAGCGGTGCCCTCTAACGCCCTCTGCTGCGGCCCGTTGCCCATTTCGAACTTCCGCTTTAACCTGTCTAATCGCCTTGGATCCCTTCCTACCATAATGCCCCACCCTTCTATAGCTTCATCCGTCATACCGGTCTCGCTCTTCAGCTCCGCCCTGGCTTTGCTGCGTCTTGTCTCGGCGTCGCGGTTGAAGAGATCAGGCGTCATGTTGTAAGCATTGAACAACGCTTCCTCATACACATCTAGTTTCAGGTCGGCAGCGTTGTCGTCGGCGGTCGTGTCGACTGTGCCGCCTACATCTTCTACGTCGTAGGTGTCGTCACGCTCGTCGTCGTCGGAATCGAAGGCTGCCAGGGCGGAAAGGATGGCTGCTTTGGATCCAGTGTCGCGCTTGGAAGCGAGCAGGTCGTCTGCTGTTGCCGATTGGTCTTTGCCCAGTCGGAGCTTAGATGTGTCGACTGCGAGGCGGTCGAAGTCGTCATCGTCGTGGATGTTACGCCGCGTTGGGAGCAGTGGTGGCGTGGCGTGCGGAGCGAGGTTAGGAGCGAGATCGTGATCTTGTGCCGCTCGGGTTTGATGAAGAGTCTCCGATCTGTCACATTCCTTTAGATGCGTCGGCAGACTGTCATCAAGCAGGTGTGCGGTGACTTGTTCTGTATCATCATCATATTCGTCTAGCAGCTTCATGACGAACCCGGCACCGAGATCAGGGAATAGATCTTGAACCTGGGATATTAGACTGAGGTTGTGAACGTGCATATCACCTAATGAGCCGTTTAAATACTGCTGCTTCTCTTTTCCTTTGAACTTGTCGACTTTCCTTCTGATATGCTTCTTGGGCCTACCATCAGAAGTTCTTTCAAATACTTTCAGAGACTCGAATAAAGATTTGGCCCTCCCAGATTCTGGACCGGAGATATTTGATCGCATCTTTTGCAGCAGTGGCGTAGAACCTATGACCGCTTTCAAAAGTGGCACGCTTTTGGAATCCGAGGAATTGAGACTGTACAGATGATCCAGCAGCGTAGAAGTCCTGGGTCTTTTTGGCTCAATCAAGCTTAGAAGGCAGAAGTACGTGATAGCCACAATCTTCTTCTGTAGCCTTGGTTTCTTCTCATACGCAGTAGACAAAGCATCAACCAGATCCGAGCCAAGCATCAGGAATTGGCCATAAGGGTAGCATGCTCGTAATAAGGCCAAAGTTTGTGGCAGCAGTTGCTCCAGCTCCGGGTTCAGATGGCCGACTTCTAGAGCCCTGGTCAAAGTAGATTTGTATCGACTCATGGACTTATTTGAATCCATATCCAGTTGGATCCATTTCTGGCTTAATAACTCCGACAGTGCCGTGATATTGGCATACGCGAGGCTCAAATTCGTCCAAAAAGTCCATTCTAACAGAGGTGCAGGGACGGTGTCATTGTCCGTCAAAATACGATGGACCATAAGAAAGCAACTTCTCCGGAGACGCGCCAACTTTGCATAAGGTGAAGTTGGTAAAGTCTTGACATAGGAAACAAGAAATTGTGCAACAGAGGGATCCTTGATTATTTTCACAGTAAACTTATCCGTGGGTACCAGAAGGTAAGTCTCAGTCATAAGTATCCAAGAGTCCATGCACAGCTCCCACTCTTCCGGCATGATATCCTTCCGCATACTCACTGGTGGGACTGGTACAAAAGGTGGTAGATCCATGCCGGTTATAATTAGTGCAACCGGAATGAGAAGGCTGGAGTGTAGACCATCAAAGTACGAGAGAAGTCGCACGTCTTGAGGGTAGAAGTATATGACTTTTCGTCGTCCAATTTGATAATGGTTATTGGCGGTGACGGTGAAGCATTTGATTGGTCGACAGTGCGGCCTTGGTCTTTATAAAATCTTGGCACTCAATATTCTAAAGGCTTGGACAAGATCATGGAAGAAACTCACTTGATACATAATATATGTTCAAAGAGACTACGGTCCGATCTCAAAGCATGAGCAAGAATCAACCTGTCGTGCGCGCTGTCACGCTACTATGTATTGCGTGCATTCTAGGAGTAAGTTCGAGCTACAAGGTATCCACATATTCACACGATATTCAACAAGTAAATAACATCAATATCTTCGATTCGATCCTCCATATTCTCTCCATGACCCACATTCTCCTCACCTCACAGTCATGAATCTTCCGAATCTAGGATAAGGTGAGCGAAAAGGCTTTATCTATCTTTGCGGGTGCTATTCCACGTCCTGCGAAGCCTAGACAGCTGCGTGGGACTGAAATTTGCATACTACTCTGTCACTGACGAGAGATGTTTTGCCTGTCGGATATCTAGAAACATATACACATGCGATGATAAGACGGAAAGGTGATAGGACAGGTAAGGGTTTACTGGCCGTATTTGGGTGGGCATTGGAAATAGTTTACATAAAGCATTGTGTTTCGTCCCTGCAATGGCCGCTGACCTTATTTGGCTCGTTCCCAAGAAGCTGCTACTCGAATGGATAGTCTTCGCCCATGGGCAAGGTGTTTACGCAGATGTGCTCTCCAACGGAGCCGGTTAGGGAATTACATCTCATCTCTGTAGGGTATGTGCAACCTCCAAAGCATGAAAAAATGCAGAACGCGATCCGGACTAGGCGCCTTTGATTAGAGAGTATTTCACCATATGCATTGTTGCGAAAACAGGAGTTGGCTAAACACGTTCGCAAACGATAGGTCAGATGCCAGTGAATTGCGATAGATATGGTATGTGCCTCTGTATTTGGTAACCCTAAGCTGTAGTACCTGATGCGCTCATTGATCTTGACATCAAGCTTTCTGCAATTGGATATCTTGGACGAATCCTATTAGTCATGTCTAAGTGTGCCAAACAACAATGCTATACTTACTCGGATCTTTGATGATGGCACCATGCTCAGCCGGCAGCATTGCACCCTTTGGAGGCTTATTTTTGCTTTTGAAGTCATCACAGATCTCCTCCATCTTTACCCATTTCACTCCCGGCTTGGCACTGATATACTCCTGAGCGTAATTGCGAGATCAGCATTGTCGCGTAGACATACAAGACGGACCTTTGAGAACTCGATAGACCTTATAAAAGAGACAAAAGGAGTCACTGCTCCTGGGACATGATTCATGACTCAAAGACTTGCTGTGGGGCGGAGATAACTGAGAAAAGACGTACGATCAACCTTCAGAAAGTTAGCTCAAGGGATTGCGAGCTAGATGTACAGAAACACAATCACTGCTAAAAACGTACCTCTCTAGCATGAAAATCACATGTGGATGCCCGCTGACATCGGGATGGATCGTTACTGGAAAGCAGAAGTCATCGTACTCTCGATAGAAGAAGTCAAAGTGGTCCCTCCAAAGATCCTCAACATCCTTTGGATTGACCCAGCCATGAGAGTTTGGTGCCTTCTTAATGAACATCATGGGTGGGACTGGATGGTGTAGAGTCAGCATAACCTTTTGAAGGCAACGGAAAAACCACATCCGTGAACACGTCTGATCATTCACAAACATTACAGAATAGTATCAGAACCAAATGTGCAACGTACGATCATCAAGATACCAATTTGCTGGAATTTCCACAAGTCCCGTATCGGGCCCCTTTTCTAGTGGCTTCATCCAGTGGTCTGGATGTTTGCTGTAGTCGATGGGCGTCCATTTGTCACCAGTACGAAGATAGTATGGCAGGCAATCGTGATGGGAGAAGCTGTGATCTTATTGGAGTTGCGTTAGAGAGGATGCATATATCTGAGGGGCATGATCAACCGACCATATTCCACGCCATACTTGAGCATCAGCTCGGCACCCTCCTGGCTCGCTTCCCACCATGGTGCGACGTTCCCACGAGGCGGCTTTCCACAGAACTTGGTCAGGTCCTTGTACGTCTTATCAAGGATGGCGTGTTGTTGCTCGAGGCTCATAGCTTGGGGGTTCTCGTGGCTGTAGCCGTGTAGGCCTCTGAATGAATCATCTCAGCAAGGAGGCTCTCTTGAACGTGCCACGTGCCCCTACATCTCATGTCCGGCATCTCTTATCATTGCACATTCCTCCGGAAAGGTTTCCAGCGAATGTCCAGGGATGAACCATGTCGTCTTGATGTCGTATTTCTCGAAAAGCCTCAGAAGCCGGCGAACGCCAACAGTGCCTGCGAACAATCCTGTTTGCAGATTAGGTACAATGTTATCGTAGATACACAAGATATCCCGGACCTCTTGAGATGTCGCTTGTCGAGTCTTCCCCACCATAGGAGCCTAGCCAGCCAGCAACAGCATCGATATCAACAGAAATACAGCAAAGAGCCTCTGTTGATGTAAGTACAAAAAACAGAGCTCAACTGGGCGATCTCACGTTTTTGAGGCATCCTGGCAATGGCAAGATACGAGCTCTAATAGAGCACCACTTATCTCTGGAATGATCATCATTGCTGTGCCGACAATGCTTCTTATCAGCTAGAGGACGACCGGAATTGACGTGTGTGAGGGGGTGGGGTAAGGTCAGTATACTGCCGACTATATCTACCGCTAGCGCGCGTGCAGTCCGAGGCAAGCGCGTAAGATACTGTTGACACAATTGTTTGTTGAAAGTCGTTGTTCTCATTGAAAACAATCTCGGATGGCGTTATTTCCTTCGCAGCTGTCCGAATGTAACATGATAGGCTACCGCAGCACGCACATGGCAAATCTTTTGCTGTTATTGATATCAGATCTGATCGAACCGTGGAAGGCGAGCAGTGTGGTCAAGACCGCTTGCGCTGACAGGAACAGATTGAATTGGATGATCTACTGCCGAGACCATAGCTTCAAGTTACCGGCAATCAAAGCTGCATCATACAGGATCAGAACGTCCTCAGATGTCTCCCTCATTGCATTCGCATGTGAAATTCCCGAACTCCAAACATTGCCCCTGCAAGATGGCGTGCCGTCCAAACAGCTCATGGTATCATTACGCTGGTGCCGTTCGCCATATATTCAAAGCCCAAGTCAATAAGATCGCCCAACTCCAATCGCAATGCATCCTGCAACATCTGATGAATGCACTTCCTGAGGTCTGTTCTTAGTCAATCTCCCAAGACCCCCCCATCTCCTTGGCCCTCGTATCTTTCGACGAGGGCTTCGAAAGGGAGAACCCATAATCGTCTTCTTCCCAATTATCGTCGCTACCATCACTAAAATCCCACGAACAGGGTATCTTCTGCCCACCCTCTCCGAAACCAAAGGAGCTTCCTCGGAAGGTGCCTTTGGTAATCTTAGCCGCGATTCTTAGCATTAACGCCACCAACTGGACTGGTGGTTCTAGTAATAATGAGCATGTTCTTTGCAATATCGCGGTTGTCAGATGATGACCCGAAATACGCGACCGAGGTGAATACGGGGAATATAGATTGACCGATGATGGAAGAGGTGATTGGGTTCGCCGCCTAGATCTCGCAGTCCTATGGCGAATTTCTTGTGTAGGAGAAGGAGTCACTGCTTCGGACCAGTGGTCTTCATCCAAGGAGTTAGCGTCGCTCATCAACGTGGGCGTCCCTGGCATATCAGGCGGCGAATGGAATGTAGCTTCATCGCTAGATCTGCCACTAGTGAGGTTCCAAAGCTCAGAGGAATCAGCAGTGACAGTGATACCGGAGATATCCCGTTTGTGGTTACGAGTACGGGGTAAATCAATCTCAGTGGCACATTCCATTGTAGGAGAGACTAGATCCAGGAAAGGTGGTGAGGGCGATAAGGGAGAGATTGGGCTGTGAAATGAATGAAACGAATCCACGCTCGAAGACAGACTTGATGGCTGCCTTTTCAGCTCTGGTAAAGGGGTAGTCGTAGTGATAGTGTCAGGTGGAGGTACAGTCTTCAGAGTCAATTGCGGTGGTGCTGTAATAGCTCGCCCTGTCCTTAGTGATTTTGGCCGAGTAGGCGTCTTGAAGTCGGGTGGTTCTTCGTGCGAATGTTCTTGTTCTCGAGGAGATGTTCCTGTATTATCTGTAGCTTCACTATCATTTTCAGTGTCGGTGTTTCCCGAACTGCTGGCAGTTGATGAAGCCACAAAGGGGTTTCCCCGAGTGAACTGCGTCCCTGGATCTGGATCTGGATCTGAATCTAGACTCTTCATTCCGAAACCGAAATTTCCCATTTCATCCGTCACACTTTCTAGGGTCGTCCTAAGCCTTGGCTTAGGCTTCCACGGCCGTTTTTGTATTGGGGTTATGGGCGGCTCTGGGAGGTCGACGGTAAATCCTCGTTTGAACGGACACGCCGTGACTTCATATTGTAGCACTTTTGCCAAAACATCCTTTAATTCTGCAACCTTTGTACAGTCCTCCGATGTCCTATATGGTAGCTCGATCCGATAATAGGAGTGTGCCCTAATTCGAAGCACGAATTTTGATTCGCCGTCGACGCACCAACATTGGGATTTGGCTAGGATTGGATGTAGGATGTTACCAGAGTTCAAGAAGGCCACTGAGCCAAGAACTCTGTAGATCTTCAATAGGCCTAAATAGCAGCTCAGCAAACGGTGCACCATGAGGGGAGGCAAGCACTATGGCCATACCAGCAGCAATCGTTCTTTCCGTACTCGTTGCCCATGGTAAAGTACCGCTTGATTCTTCATGAAAGTCGGCTCTCTCACTGCTCACGCTAGAATGCCTGCTATCTGAGGCGCTCGGAGTTTTGAAGGATATGATCTTGATGGTGCTGTGTGCGTATAGGGTTTCTGGTCCCGTGGTGTTTCCTTCCAAAACAGAGACATGCGACCTGAGTGACTTGATTGGCGCGGTGAAGGAACGACGGATTGTAGGTGGCGACACTACTCTCTCAGGAGTCGACGGTGCTGATACGAGCGCCATTTCGTACTTAGTTATCAATGAGTTTGGAATCTCAGATCGTTGACGCGTAAGGCCCTCATCGTGATGCAAGGTGCAGCTAATCCTGTGATAGCTTTACATATTGTCAGCCCGGGGGATTGTTGACGATGTTTCAGGGATCTGCAGTTTGGAGGCACGTGACTACGCAGATGTATTTCACAACATGCTTCACTCCGCAATGATGCAACGTCTAGTTTCATCTTCGACGTGTCTCTAAGAATGAATGATGCCAGGTCACTCTGCTTCACTTTGTTTACGATATGGACCACAAGATCTTGGCCCTTACTACTAGGATGATAGAAAACGGCCGTGTAAATCAATAGAGACGACAAATAGGTATCATTGAGTTGGATTTTGCTCTTTTTTGTTTGTCAGCTCCTCTCTTATCTCATTTGCTCCATTTGATATCTCATGATGTCTTCGCTACGATGCCTTAATTAATGGAGTGCTTCTGCGATATTAAACACCCCGGGAGCATGGCAGCCATCCGCAGCTCACGAGGCTGAAAGGTCAAGCCGTCCGAGATATGGAGGAAAGGCACCAGGAACCGAGGACAGATTATACGAGCGCCCCAGCATGTCCCTTGAATTGCATGATAAGTTTCAAGGCCCATCAATTCGCATAGTTACTCCTTTCACATCGTGTCAAAAGATAGGATATGGAAATCCTGAAATGGGGAAGATTATCATGAATGAACATCTTCACGTTGGACACACCAAATCGGTCTAGATGGAAACGGTGGCTGATCAGCTATTGTCAGTATTCCAGGTGCAAGGCCAGTCGAATTTGCCAAGGATATAACGCCAGTTCGTATCACGACAACGGCCTTTGGAATCTCGTTGCTCACGCATTACCACACTGTAACATAGTCGCTGCGCTGTTACACTTTTCTCCAACCTCACGCGGAAGCCGATATTAAACCTCAAAATGTCTCACCACTTTGCCTCGAGAGCGCGCTAACAGCAGCTCCCACAATCACCCTTATGATAAATTCCTCAGCAAATAAATATTAACATTTGTACTTTCAAAGAACACCAAAGATTGTATCGAAGTTCGATATGTCATACTTTAACTGTCTATTATCGTAATCACCCTATCCCATCACGTCTCTAATTAAGACTTACAAGCATGCCTAAACCATCGCTGCCATTTTCCCACCACCACCCACTGGCGTCTCAAAGCAACGGCTATCAGCTATCGTATTCCCGAAAATTGCGAAATCACCACCCTTTCCATCTCTCTCAGGCCAGCGAAAGCTTCTGACATCGACATCCTTCGTGGGCCTAGCATCCGACATACAGAATGGATTGACTCCTGTATATGAGATCTGGGGGTTGAATTCGAACGAGGAGAAGTCGCAAAGTTGACGAGACATGTTGATATTTGCGTTTGAAGCTTTGATGTACTGTTGCCGAGATTTGGGATGTGAAATATTTCTTATGTTGGATTGCTAAGGGAGTGAAATGTAGAAGTTGAGGTGGGTTGAGGATTGGCAACTGGGCTGCGCTGTGCTACTCATATATATAGAAGACCTTCGACCACCATTGACTCGCAATTCTTTTGTCGATTGTAGTATCTGTACGGGCTTTGTTCTCGATCAAGAAAGATTGTCAATGAGGCTTTTGCGATCTGTATGGCAATGACGCCGACCTGGACGTGCCATTGTTGTCGAATAATGCTCTCACCACTCGGGGACAAAGCGTGTTTCTAAGCTACTGGCAGACTCGAACGCAGCTTCGTTGGACAGCTTCAACGAACATCGCTTGCACGGATTGATCTGTGTTCTCCATACTCCCTCTCTCCGCCTTCGCCGCAGACATCAAGCCCTTTGAGCATGACAAAAATGTTTCATGAACTGAATTTGAGTTGGACTGATCCACAATCGATCCGAGACTAACGATATCCTATCTGCGTGTGATGGCTAGAGAGTTGTCGTTGGTGGTGTAGTAGTAGATTCTTCATTGCACCACTTATGCTTAGTGACCCTTCCGCGGTCAAGGAAGAGGCACCGGCGTTGAGGAATAGGTGTCTTCGTCAAGGTTGTCAAGTGGTTGGCCTGACTGGAGGCTGGAAGTCAGTTGGATCAATACCCTTTAAGATCTCGCACGTTAATTTCTGTAGCCTAGAGGAGGTTTTGTATGAGCCATGGCTGATGGGGTTTTCGCTTTGGTATCTACCATGAGGTGTACGAGCGACTCCAACCAAGCTGAGACTTAACCAGTCGCGAGAAGAGCTAAGGCATCAATAGTGATATTGGAGGTCTTCAGAGATTGTACTGTGCGTATGAACTAGAGTTCTATGGAAAACTCATGGTGTCAAACGAGGTTTGGCAAGTCTACCTTAGCCTCTCCATCCTAATGAGACAGTGTTCGCAACATTCAGGTACCGAAGCCCGGCGGTCTCTGTTATCAGGCATGCGTGTCTCTATTTCCTTTGCTCTGAACAGAGACATGGATGCTGAACCACAGAGAGATTGGAAAAAGGCATTGTTTGAAATGGAAGTAGTGTCTCTCAAGACAATGAAGATGTGAAACCAGTGGAGAATCACAGGAAAACATCTCTAGCTATTTACATCTCCAAACATTTCCATATTCTGAACTTCTCCAACGCATCCTTCTCGAAATATCTTGAGTATTGGAAAGAAACTTCAGAACAAAAGGTATTCTCGAGAACGTAGCATTACGGGAAAACGTCACGATCTTTCCATTATGGCATCCCCAGCCAAACCTTCCATACAGATACGATATTCATCCACAAACTTTATACGAGGACCGGCGGATCTTGACAAAGTCAATGAGAAATTGCTCAATTTGGGATACACCAATACTCGTATCGGTTGTGTTACCATCGCCAAACCATGCATTGTGGATTCCACAACTAAGCATCCAGACCCGTCCGGAAGCGATGTCTTGCATATTGATGAGACTGTGTTGGATACATCCGAAACGTTGTCGCAAAAGGTAGCATCTTCCTCCCCATTACAGTCTTCTCGACCGGAGTCAATGAATCTGACATCTCCTGACAGTGATCTTCCGTGCGAACCGCCAGATTGTCCCATCAAAGATATTCCGCACAATATCGGGAGGTACTTTCACAACGGCGAGCAATATAAAAGCCCTTCGACTCCGAGCTATGAAACCACGCTCGCAGGTTCCATGGAAGATGTCAGGAATGCTTTCAACCGGACGGTTCCGCCCCCAGAGATTGTCACTGCGTATATCAACATCAGGAAGTGTGCGGGTGAAGCGACAAACGCCGAACTAGACATGGTTAGAGGATATCAGAAGCATCACATGTGGAGGCCTGTGGTCAGCGAAGTGTCAACTCCTTGGCCTCGATGTCAGTATCCTCAAATGCACGGCCTACATGGTCAAATGCCGGAAGGGAACGAGATGTACTTGGCTTCGGATGGGATTACCAGCATCTTCGATCGGAAACGGCCAATATGGAGTGTTGACGCCGTCGATAAACCTGTTCACTACAGTGGATCAGACTCCTTCTCTTCCGAACAAGATAGCGACGATGAGGACTACATCCTCTTCTCACCCCTTCGTATTCCTTCCTCTGATGGAAGATCCACCCGGCCACTTCTTTCTCCTGTCACTGAATGGAGTGACGATGAAAAGTACGATGATGGCGACGACGAAGTCAGCCACAACTACGACACCATTTACGGACCTGACAACCACAAGCAAACGATTCTTAGCACAACGAAAGAAGTGAAAGAACGCGAGATTATGTCAGATGAGATCCAGCTGCAGGGAGATATCTTACGACAGATCGCAGACATGCTTTGGCACAAGCCGGAGAAGGAGAGGAATGTTCAGGCCAACAAAAAATCGCGGAACTTCGTGGGCCATATTACGCCGATCGAGACGGAGATCTCGAGGTCCTGTTGCAAGTAATGTACGTGCTGCGACAGGCTTTTGATGACGGCGGGTTTCGATCAGTACATCAGGATGAAAAACATGACAACAAGCGTTTTACGGTTGGGGGATTTTGCGTCCTCAACGACGTCCAGAACATGTTGCAGAAGGAATTTCTAGCCATGATCACGAATTCTAACATACGACGACAGCCCAGCTTCGAGCAAAGCTAAGTGACATATTGTAGGTCGAGTAGTCGTCTTTGAAGCGAATCCTGGCCAACAGACAGGTATTTAGCGATTTGTTGTATATAACGTAGACATCCAGATAGTCATGACCCTGTAATTAGCGAAATCTTGATTTCTCAGACGCTTCCACCGTTCTATCTCAACTTCTCCCCAACACCACATGCAAGTGGGCCTTATGCGTATTCACTGTTGAATATCCGACATGCTTCAAACCACAACTGAATCTTCCGTCTTCCGTCTGCCTTCTTCTTTAGTGCTCCAGCCTTGGCCCAGTCTTTCTTTCCAATCCCATCTCGTCATCCTCGCCTTCAAGATCAAGAATGCTAGCATTCGGTATACGACAGCGCAGATACCTACTGCTAGAAGGTTCAGAGCCGCATTGCCATTCTGATTGTACAGTTTCAGGGCATCCTCCCCCGTCGCGACTGGACACTGTCCATTTGGCAGCTTTTGCATATCCGTACAGGAAAACGTAACTCCACGAAGTGTATAAGGAGCCAGGTTGCCAATCATCCACTTGATTGGACTGAGATGGTTGAACGCCAACAAGAAAGACGGAACGTTCAAGCTCATGACTCCACCCATGATTTGCGCTACAGAGAGGACGACAAAAGCGATGTTTACTGCAAAGCCTGTATGGTTGAAGAAGGTATTGAAAATGATGCCGACGCTTTCTCCGCAGTTGACGATGCAGAAAGCGTCAAAGGTCACGATGAAGAAGAGGGATGCGGTACGATGGAGACCGGCTGCGAGGACGGTAAGGACAGCGAAGACGAGAGCTGTAACAATTTCGAATGGAATCTCGGCGATCGTATACTGTAGGAAGAAAGCTTCGACACTATATGCGTTATCTTCGTATTCGCGGTAGAAGACGGCTTTCTCGTCAGGGTAGACCGCGACGTTTTGTAGCATTCCTACAAAGTAGAGGGGGGCAAACTCTTGTATGAACCCTAGTCTGGTTTGGACACTGTAGAAGTCGCTTTTGAGCGGGGCGAAGAAGAGGGTAAGACAAACAGCGTAGCCAAGGACCTGCGTGGTTCGGGCAATTATCGACGGCGGATTGCGGCGGAAATTGATGGAACTGCGATGTAGGAGAATGGGAAAAGCGATGCGGAAAGGTGTCATACTGCGGGCTAGACTGCCCAGCTCTGCTGGTGTAGCGATGTGTGAGATTGTCTGCTCAATGAGCTGCTTGTCTCCATCCCAACTCACAACGAGTGAGCGAACTTTTTCCCTGCTTATGGCTTCCTTCGTGGCATTTTGGAGATTGACAGTAATGAGGTCCAGGGCGAAATCGGCAGGGTTTGTAGTCGTAGGACAGGTGAAGCCTAGGGACGCGAAGTAAGGCAACATGAGGGCTCCCTTACCGGCATATATGGGTGAACCTCCTCGAGCTAGCAGGCAAACATTATGGAAATATTGAAAGAGATCGCTACGGGACTGGTGAATAGTAAGGACCAGGGTTCTGCCCTCCGCTGCCAGTCCTCTCAAGACCTCGATGATGGAGGACGCGGTAAAAGCGTCGAGCCCACTCGTAGGTTCATCCAGAAATAGTACTCGCGGATCCGTCAAAATCTGGATCGCAATTGTCACCCGCCTTTTCTCTCCACCACTAATGCCTTTCGTCACATCGTTACCAATTAGATTGTTCGCGCAGTCACGGAGACCCATTTGTAGTAGTACCGACTCGGCCCTTGCTTGCTTCTCGTGACTGGACAGATGGGCCGGCAATCGTAGTCCCGCAGAGAAGTGTAAGTTCTCTCGTACTGTCAGATAGGGCAGTAGTGCGTCATCATCCTGGCAGACGTAGGAACATACAGAGCGGATGACTTTTTCGGATGGTACGGCGCCATTGAAGAACATGTTACCGCCAAGCTCATACTTTGTAGCTAGTGTATCATGCTGGCGGCGGGCCATGGACTGGAGCAATGAAGTCTTACCTGAACCTGATGGTCCCATGATGATGTTGAGCACGCCTGGCTCGAATGTCGAATTCAGAGACTTCAAGATGGAAAGGTTTGGAATCTTTTTCAACCTAGCATTTCGTCTCCGTATATTGAGGCTATAGTCCTTCAGGTGAATACTAACCGATCGTATATCTTGAGGGCTACGAGAAATCATGGATTCTTTGCCCGCAGAGTAGTCTGTATCGTCCTTCTGAGCTCTAGAGATGCCAATACCAACTTTCCAGAGTCTGAGGAGTACGCCTGCTCCAAGGAAGAAGGCAATCGCAAAGCCAAATAGGACGATGATGGGTCTAAGAATCCAGTTCGAGGGATACCCGAGCGTCTCCATAATATACAGCCCGGTGTATTGATTGCATGCAGGGTTTGAAGTACCACCGGTGACGGGACAATCATATAATTGTCCTTTAGGATCCGAGGTATGTCCAACGAATTCGTTGGCTGCTAAGGCACCGTTACCGTAAAACACATAGGCGGCCCACTGCCCTGCTGAATTAGTAAGAGATCGTCCAAAGGCCATAATTAGATCATACCTTCAGCCATCGAACCCATATGGGTATCTGATTCGGTTGCACGAAGTAGCCACAGCCTAAAGACTGCAGCGTAAATCCCATATTTGCTACGAACGAGGCAGTCGCAAAATACCTTGAGACCGCGATGCAAAGGGTAGCGAAGTTTACAGCAATGTACTGGCTCAATAACAGAATGCTGAAGAAGACAAAGAATTGGCTCGCCAGTGGACGAAATCCTACCATAAAATAGTAAATCACTGAGAAGATCAACGGAACAGGTACGTCTTCAATGAACAAGCGAGCCAGTCGACGACTGAGCAGGAAAGACGAAACACTGATTACGCCCTCTCCATGTTCACGATCGAAGAGTTGAATGTCAATACTAAGGCGATATGTTTCGAATATCAGGACGAGGTAACCTTGAAGAGCTGCTGCATTATACAAGGCGCCTTCCCTGCTGCGTATTCCGGACAGGCTACCATCCAACTGCAAGAAGATCCAGCCTGTAATGACTGCCATACTGATGGCTTCCAGCATACTCCCAGCCACACCCATGGGATCACGATACGTAACTTTCAAGGTACGAGCAGTGAGGACCCTGATTTGATGGCCCAGAGGAGCATGCGTTTGCGTGGATATAACTCCAGCATGCTCACCTGTGTCAACCGACTTTTCCTCACCCATTGCATAAAGATCTTCGTTCTCTGGCGAATTTTTGAATGCCTGTACGAGACCTGACACGCGTGTAGAGGTCCTGACCTCTGCTTCCGGAGTTCGAGTATCTATCGCAGAAAGGTCTATCAAGTACTCTGCCGGATTGACGAAGGTTGGCAAGGCATGGCCAAGATCTTCAAGATATGGCAAGCACCTTGCTGCTGATCCACTGTAGACTGGGGAGCCCCCAGCTAACAAAAGCACATAATCGAAGAGGTTCCAGATCTCACTTCTGGGCTGGTGTATTGTGCATATAATATTCCGCCCCTTAATCGCAAGAGATTTAAGAGTGTTGACGAGTTGGAATGCAGTGGCCGCATCGAGTCCTGTAGTGACCTCATCAAGGAATAGCACAGAAGGATTGGACAGCATCTGTACAGCCAAGGATGTTCTACGTTTTTCGCCACCAGAGCATCCTTGGTGTATACTGTTACCGATCCTGGTGTTGGCGCATTCCTTCAAGCCAAGCTCGAGAATGACTTCCTCTACAACCTTCAGTCTCTCCTTATCCGTTGTTGGGGGTGGAAGCCTTAGCTCGGCAGCATACCGCAGAGTCTCTCGTACAGTCAGGGTCGGTAGCAGTATATCCTGCTGCATGACATAAGCACTTCGGATGCTCGATAATTTCGAGTTGCCATTGTATGTGATATCACCTGTGGCTTTCAATCTTCCTCCGCCAACACGGTGCGAGAGAGTGTTGAGCACGGAGGTTTTCCCACTTCCACTGGAACCTATGATGGCAGTAACACTACCACTTGGCATGTATGCATTGACATCCTTGAGTATTGCCTTGAATTTTTCTTCACGAGCGCCTCTATTACTGCGGAAGATAGATAAGATGCTGTTAGGAGATACATCGATACCAACTTTGAGATTCTTGACATGTATGCTGACTGGTGCTACGGCTCGAAACGAGAGCTCGTTTTCGGCGTTTTCCAAGTCCCTGGTTGGAGGAATGATAGCAAGACTGCCATCTTCCAAGTCTTTGCTCATGATCCAGAAAATGTCAACCCCCCACTATCTTCCAGTAGAAAGGATTGTCCAGCTTGTTCTTCTTTGGGGCAGACATGACAGCGTCAATATCTGCAAGTTTTTACAGGACCAAGAGTGGCGCACAGTAGCAGAGATAAAGGCGGAAACGTGGTGAGGTGTATTGTTAGTCTCGGAAGTGTATTGTAAGGTTAAAAACACTGATCTCATGATGCCTCGATATCTACACCCTCGGTTCCGGGCCGAACCAGCCCCCAAGGATTCAGCGGCGGTCTACCCGCTATAAACCCTAAAGTCGATAAGGCCTCCGTACGGCGGACGATAATCAACACTAGGATAAAATCAAACCACCAAGGATAATAGTATGTTAAGGTAGGTATTACGCGTACGCCCTATCCTTATTAGCGTCTACCTTAGCGGCCTATTACCCGGAGGCAGCCCCCTAGGCGCTCCCCTAACGGTGTCCCCCGGAAGTAGACCCCCGGGCGCTCCCCTAACGTGTCCCCCGGAAGTAGACCCCCGGGCGCTCCCCTAACGTGTCCCCCGGAAGTAGACCCCTGGGCACTCCCCTAACGTGTCCCCCGGAAGTAGCCCCCCGGGCGCTCCCCTAACTGTGCCCCCCAGAAGCAGCCTCCTGGGCGTGACCGTAACGTTACCCCTGAGGTTTTACTCCGCTAGTTGGCCGCTAAGCCTAATAGAGAGGCTCCTAAGCCTGTACGCGTAATACCTACCTACTATCATTCTTGGTGGTTTGATTTTGTCCTAGTGTCAATTATCGTCCGCCGTACTCCGGGTGATTGATGCTCCAGTTCAGACAGCTTAATCTCCCGAACTTCCTGAGCGCAATCTTTATTCGCGTCTCTTGCCCACCTCAAGCATCGTCACCATGGCGCCCGCACACAAACTGACGCCAGCCGACAGCCCCCCCATCCCCACCAAGCTTACAAAAGAGCAGCTCGTCTCATACAACCAAAACGGCTACCTCCTCCTCCCCAACGCCCTCTCTCCATCCACAATATCCGACCTCCTCTCCACAACAAACACCATGCTCTCATCCTTCTCCCTAACCTCCCACCCCATGACCAAATTCTCCACCGGCGAAAGCTCCTCCCACGTCGGCGACGACTACTTCCTAACCTCCGGCGACAAAATCCGTTTCTTCTTCGAAGAAGACGCCTTCTCCCCCCAAACCGGCGACCTGACGAAACCGAAACACCGCGCCATAAACAAGATAGGTCACTATCTACACGAACTCTCTCCACCCTTTCGAAAAGCGACATTCACACCTTTGCACCGGGAGATTACGAAAGCGATCGGGTTTCGAGATCCGAGGGTGCTGCAGAGCATGATCATTTGCAAACAGCCTGAGATCGGAGGCCGGGTGCCGCCGCATCAGGATAGTACTTTCCTATACACGAACCCGCCGAGTGCGGTGGGCTTCTGGATAGCGCTTGAGGACGCGACGGTGGAAAATGGGTGTTTGAGCTTCGCAAAGGGAAGTCATAGGAGATCGCCTGTGAAGAGTAGATTTGTGAGAAAGGAGGGAGGAGGGACAGGATTTGAGGACGTGAAGGGAGCGCGGTTTCCGGATGAATTGGAGGTCGAGGAGGAGGTTGCTGGAGGTGAGGAACATTATGAGTTGGGGGAGGTCAAGGCCGGGACGCTGGTACTCATACATGGAAATCTATTGCATAAGAGCGAGAAGAATTTAAGTGGGAACAGCAGATTTATATATACGTTCCATTGCATCGAAGGCCAGCATCAATATGACGATAGGAATTGGCTGCAACCGCCGGAGAAAGGGTTTTCTCGATTATACGAATCGTAGTTATTGAAATGGGACACATTTTACCAGGTCGTTCCATATATTATTATCCTACATGAAGTCCTCATGATACTAATCAAAAGTACCTTACAATGATCAAAACCCAAACAACCAACCGCAACAACGGAATCCCAAACCCCAACCCCATAAAAATCCCACTCAAACGATTCTCTCAAACACAAAGAACCTACCTTAACCAGCAAAAGCACAAAATACAAAAGAATAATGCATGCTGTGAGGTTCGAACTCACGCATCTTACGATATTAGAGTATTCCATTCATGCCTTAGGTGGAGATGAACGACTTAAATCTAACGCCTTAGACCACTCGGCCAAGCATGCTGGCTCAGATGGAAAGGGTCACTATGTAAAATTATATAGAGATTGATAAGACTGACAAGCGCAATAGCTTATAATGCTAAGCTTGTACGGCGATTCTCATCCGATTTGACTAGTAGGGGGAATCAATCCTACCATTGTGGTTATCCCCATCTCTGTCTACATTATCTCCATACATCTGTCCGAGAAGGGACAGCCTAACAGACCGATTATCGAAAGAGCTCAAGAGAGCAGGAAAGGAACGCCAAAGATATGCATGAGATTGAAAATCTCGTATCGTAGTGATCAGCGAATACGCCACCCAACGCCGTACGTTCAGAGCCGTAGCCCGTAAATGCCATAAGCTCGTCCGCCAGACATGCCAGCCATACATAGTATTAAAGCTCAATGAGCCCTTGTTGCAAAAAGCCTTTCGCGATCATCGATCGAAGCAAGCAGCCCTAATACTTCCAATTCCCTCTACCAGGTCTCTATGTTGGATAGGATGAGTCATTCGTCTCCTCGTCCCCAATCATCGCCAGGTATTAATTCGTAACCGCCCTCATGTGGTAAGAAAATGGCCGATGTGATAATGCTACCACCTAGCAGAGCCATCACGGTCCAGCTGACGGTGCACAGGACCCAAGAGACGTCGAGCTTCCACCCAGGAAAAAAGCGATCGTCGTTGTCGTAGAGATACGCCTAGTAGCCAGTGTCAGCACAACCATGCCAGACTTGTTTTGTGCCACATAGGGCACTCACTATTATAGCCATCCCCGCTAGCTGCAGGGCTCCCACGATGAAGTGCAGCCCACTCAGTATCGGCCAGCCTGACTCTCGTTTCTGCTTTCCTCCCGACAGTATCACCATGTACGTTATGAGCGTCACACCCTCAAACACAATAGCGAAGGACATGAGGAAGCCGACGGAGCGCCACATTGAGCAAAAGTATCGATCGCCATGGCAGTCTTGGGGTTGTGGGAAGTACTCGCAGGTTCCTGTCAGGGAGGAACAGCGGCGGTGGAGGCCGTATGTGTAGTGGATTCTTTCACCGCTGGGCTAATGGGACGTCAGATACAGCTGGGCGTTTGTATGGGCTGGGCGTTTCTTACTGTTTCGCTATCCCAGCTTATCCAGCGTGGTATCATTATGCTGGTCAAGGTCATAGCACAGGCTGTTGGAGGTGTCAGTCAGAGCAAGTTACTATTCAGTATGGCACCCAGAATCTTACCAGCCAGAAAGGCCATCAGGGCCCCATAGTAGACCAGCTTTCGAGTCATTTTGGCTCGCGTACCCAAAGTACAAATCTCTTCCCCGAACAATAGTTCTAGGCACCAATGGCTGTTCTCGACGTTTGTGTAGGAAGTTGAAAGCTGTGAATGAAGTATGAGCTCGGGACTGTGAAAGCGCCCGCTGTCAAAAATTCTAGTTGCCCCCCTAAGGTGGGTTGTGAAGGAAGAGTGAAAGAGGAAGACGAGGTGTTTGGTGCCCCACAGACTGCTACTGACCTTGGCCCGCTTCGTGTGGCCCACGCCAAGGACTCGTGATCCCGTCACCGCCCTCTCACCCTCCAGAAGCCCTGATGGGCGATGGCCAGTGCGCAAAAGAGATGTCAATTATCGGAAGATTATCATTACCAGGCTGAGGCAGTCAGGAGGGGGGACATGTCGATATGGGTACGATGTGATTGGTCGGAGGAACAGGCGCAGGCTGATGGCTTATGACGAGCAACAACAGCGTCAGATGATGTCTGGCCCTTGATAACGGGTTGGGACAGACGGGCACCAGTCTCAGCGGGAAGGTGGCTAGGGACTACTTGCATGATGCTACTGCATGATAAGCCAAGAGTGGCTCAGCTGAGCGAGGAGAGCAGCACCCAGAGCACTCCGAACAATCATCCCTCATCATTCTCCATGCATTAAGAGTACATCATTCAATAAATCACACCTAGTCACAGAACGATAATCTCTGAATCTCGGCCACTCATTATCGATGTCCAGGTCTTGTGATTCAATCTGCTCGATGTCTCTTAGAAGGTCTTCGTACCTGTTGATCGCCAAAGTCAAATATGTAGCCTCCGCCTTTAGAGTCACTGTTTGAGATTCCACTTGGGCGCTGCATTTCGATTCTTCCCCGGCTTGCCACACTCTTAACGTGCTCTGCGTTTCGAACTTCGGGGAAAGTTGGTAACAAGTCTTTCTCGATGGCCCGTGGACTCTGCTTCCACCATTCTTCCGCATTTGCAGCGTTCCTGCTCTTACCCAAGCCCAATGCCTCAGTAGCCGTCCATCGAGCGTGAGGATCCCATTTTAGAAAGCCTTGTAGCACACTGACAGTCTCTGCCGAGGTATTGGCGAGAAACTTTCGCTCCAGATTATCTGCTCGACCGGGTGCCAATGACTCTCGGCGCCATCTTATGAGCTCAGGGCATCCCATGGCTGAGAACGCTGTTAGATCGTCCGGGGAAGGTGAACCTATGAGCTTGACGATAAGGCTCAACTGCTCGATTGGCGTCTCTCCAGTAAGACATGGTGAACCGAGGAGCAGCTCGGCCAGCACAAGGCCAGCGGACCATAGATCTACGGAAGGGGTGTAATATTTCGTGCCCAGTAACAACTCTGGCGCTCGATACCATATTGTTACAGTCCCAGGAGTCAAGGGTCGCGGACTGTATGCACGAGCCATACCAAAATCGGCTGTTACAGTCAATGGCTGGAATGGGGTCTTGCTGAATTTTGCACACTCACCGAGCTTGAGGACACCTCGAGCTGTCAAAAGTATGTTCTGGAGCTTGACATCCCTGAAATGAAATCAGTCGGATGTCTTGGTGCTTGGGTCGGGATCAGCTTACCGATGGATGATGTCGTTCCTGTGCAGATACTCGAGGCTTTCTAGAAGTTGTCGGAAAAGGCATTTGACTGCAGGGAGTAAGGCAATCAGCAATCGATTACGACTCACACGCGTTCGGAAATCACCTTGGCTCATGGTGAATTTGACATGCAACTCGTCAAGCATGTTCGCAAGATCCTAGCCTCGGAGAAAGAGCCAGCCAGTTGCGCCATGCCCTCGAAATACCTTCGGTTTCACCCGCTGGCATTGGATTACCATACCTGCTCGGCATACTCCATGACCATATATATCTCATCCATCGTATGATCCCCAACGGCCACGTCTAGGACGTTGATGATGTTGCTGTGTTTCAGCGACCGAAGTATAGATATCTCTCGTAGTGCAGTGATAGGTATGCCATTTTGCCGCTCCTCTAGCGGAATACGGACTTGCTTGAGCGCGACGATGCGTGAGGTCTGCCGGTCTTTCGCACGGTAGACGACGCCGTACGCTACATTTGGTGAGCGCAGTGGGTAAACGTATGGAAAAGGGACTCGTACTGCCTTCGCCTAATTGGTTAAGATTCTCGTACGAGCTTATCGAGACGCATTGTCCTACTAGATGTTCAGACTGGGACCAAAGGGGCATGCAAAGTCAACGGTGCGGACAGACCTCGAAAGCCCGAGTCGAAGCCCAAATCGAGAGGCTGGCCGGTAACGGACATCCAGCGAGGGTTCTCATGGTCACTCCGTCCGCCCTCCATTCCAGATCAACATGTATGGATTTCGAACGACCTCTAGAATAGAGAAGCTATTCTACAAGCGGAACAAACTCCGTCGGCGGATCTTCGGGTCAAGAGACTCAGCTATTTTATACATTACAACTATTTACAGATTTGTTTCTTTATCGCTAACAAGAGTCCGTGACCGCATACTCAGCAGCTCTCATCCCTACACCCACAGTCTCATTGTCATACATAGCTCTGAAGGTTATTTCGCTCAGATCTCTCCAATTACCCGCAAACTTGAGATCCCGCTCAGCGGCTCCAGACATGATGATTGAGTCTACTGAACCTGTCGTCGAACTCCCAGAGCCAGATTTGCCCAGGCCGTACACTGTTACAGTGCAATTGCCTGTTATAGGCGAGCTAGAGGCGCAGAAGAGCGTAATCGTGTAGAGGGAGAAGCTGAGGTGAGGAGAGGCGACTGCTATGGTTTTAGGATCGGAGTCCGGGGCTGTTGCGAGGTGATTTGGAGCTGGGTAGGCGGTCAGAAAGAATGTAGTGTAGTTGAGGCCGAAGTAGATTAGGGGCCCGAAATCGGAATTTGGATTGACTTCGGCATACTATTGGCCAGGCAATGTTAGCTTGGTTCTTCGCTTTACGTCGAGGTGGAGGGAAGAAGAATACGTACGTCCACGGTCATGTGTCGGGTGCTAGTGTTCTTGATACATGGCGAATTAATGCCAGATGAAGATGGAGGCCTTTGGGTGGTAGTTGAGGTAGCACTGCTTGGTGGAGTCAGAGGCGGCGGAAGAATGATCTGCGCCGTAGCAGTGCCTTCAGCTGATCCGACTATCTGGTAGAGCGATTGTTGCAATGGAATGGGTGTACCAGCAGGGTGAGGGCTGTAGAGTGGTACAGTATTGAGGTTCATTGCAATTAGACTTGAGCCTCTATCTGTCCCTGCAGTCTGAATTGGAGATTGGTTCGCTTGAGAATCTATCGCCTGATTGTTCGAAGCTGGGGCCATTGAAGCTACCAACCCGGCCGTAGAAGTTAAAGGTGGTATATTGGAGGGTACCGCAGCTGCATCACTTCCAGGACCTGATCCAGCCACTGAAGGTGAAAAATACGCTGTGGTGGCGTTGGAACCTGTCTCAGCGCCTACGGTTTTCGAACAGGGTGTGGACAGTCCAGCTGTCACGGGATAAGGGATTGTGGCCGTTATCGTCTCCGGAGAAAACACAGTGGGAGCTGAAGTGGGAAGCCGCGCGGATGTCACATACCCACCCGTACCCAACCCGCCTTTCTGGAGTGTAGATGTAGAATTGGAAAACGGAGCGCCTGAACTTGAGCAAGGTTGTAATTCACCACCGGTCGAGCTTTCACGAAAATTGCCTGTGCCTGAAGGTATTGGCTGAGCTCCTTGGGTTGTATAAGATTGGACAACGGTCCCTATAGCGCCCCAGCCAATATTGCCGGTACCAGAAGATGCAGCTCCTCGAGTGAATGACAAGAAAGGAGTAGAGCTCCTTGCTGAAGCCGTGGTAAGAGGTCGTCTCAATCCACTGCGTTCTGCGCCAAGCTTAGTGCCGCTGCTGTCAGGTGGGAAGGAAGGTATAGCCTCGAGACTACTCAGGTAAGAAGCAGCAGCAGCTGGGTCCGCCGTCGCCGTGAATGCAGATTGGACCGACTGCTCTGATTGAATTTTGGCTTGTATGGAACTTAGCAATCTGTTCGCGCGCTGGTTCGGTGCACAGACAGCGACGGAGAGGAAACATGTAGTCAGAAAGAAGAGAAAGGTAAAGACAGACATCATGGCTCTCCATGAAGACGCGAGTAATTAACGAGAGACAACGAGACAAAGTAGCATCGGACGTAGACAAAAACGACAATGAGAAGTTGGACATTGCAGTGACCTGGCACTATGTCGCCACCGACAGCGTCTGCAAGTTCCCCTCACGCCCCCTGGACAAATTGTCCGGAACTCAGAGCTGAGGCTCCCGAACACGGAGGTTGCATGGTGCTGCGATAGTTTTGCTCTTAAGTGTCGCAGGATAGATCAACTCTTTGCGCTCAAATCATACTTCATCTTGGCGACGGAGTCGCGCATCCTGGCGGAGGTGAAGCTAATTTCCTAGGCAGTGGCACGAACAAATCATGGCAAAGTCTGTGGCATTTCGTCGCTTGGAGCGCATATGGTCATCGGTGTTACAGGTTAGGTAAACGAAACACCGGGCTCATGCGCGGTGGGAAAGTTCGAGCAGAGAATAGATGCAACGTAACGGGACGGCGCGTTCATGATACATGATCTATATCGACAGCTCCTAGGGGTGGGGCGCCGATTACTCCACGTCAACCAACGTCATTGTTGGGGGCCACAAGTTTCTGGGGAAGGTTCTGCATATCCTTTCTATTCAACACACCAGTCCAAGCATACCTATGTAAGATCACGATATTACCTACCATTAGCTAATGGAGCATGAGAACGCTGGAGGTAATTAACAGCAAGCCCGACCGGCGCCAGATTCGAGGTGTCACAGAAATGATACGCTCCACTTTCCGCTGAAGACTATTTGGACGAGGACCGCATTAGCTGCGCAGCACAAGTATTGTTGGACCACCTCAATTCTAGATCATCCATGTACCAATTGACTGCCTTCCCATTGATGGTAGCAACGATCTGTAAGGTCGTCAGGTTCCGGAACCCCTCGTCAAAAGTCACGAATGCCAAGGCGCAGTTCTTCAGTCCCGGACAAGATGGCTGCCGAAGTGTTTGGCCCGCGACTGTGTCTTCTCCGTTGGCGTAGCCAGTGATTGTGATAGCGCAGTCATCCGGACCACCATTGGCACATCCTGCGAGAACGAAGTCAGTGGCATTCATATTAAGAGCACTTTCGAGTAATGTCAAAATATTGAGGTTCTATACTCCGAAGACGTCTTCCGCAAAGAAACATTCTCCAAGAAGTTGGGCCCAGTGACTTCGGGAAAACACTTACCGAGCCATGCAGAGAGGGCATCGAACCAGTACGCACTGTATACCGCTCGAGGTCCTGAACCAAGCCCGCCAGTCAATTTCCGACCAGCGCCAATTGATGAGTTGAGACTGAGACCATGCCCTCGATATACCGCAAGCTGGGGAGGAGAGTGAGGTGGGAAAGGGTCTGTGGGCGGTGGAACATAACCGTAGTGCCCCTCCCAGTACAGTTTCCGATAAGGATTGAAGATTGGAGGAATATCTGTATCACCTGGACCTGTTGAGAAAGATGGCAAATCATCGAAGTCGACAGTGAATTGAGCTGGATCATTGCTGCATGATGAATTTGCCGAACTAGCTGCAGTATTCGAGGTCGTTGTTGTGCTGGAAGACTTGGTGGAGAAGACTTTTGTAGAGGTGGTTAGCGAAACGGGTTGCGCTGTGAAAACCGCTGACAACACCGATGCGATGTCCGATGTAGAGATGCTAGGCATTGGGACTATTCCGGGTTGAAGACTTATAGACGCGGCTATGGTCAGAACACTGGAGGCTGGACCCAATTTCCAAGGGTAGATGCCGACTGTCGTAGTCGGCGGTGCGGCAGGATTAGAGCTGATCTGGCTTGGGTTGGAAGACGCGCTCGATTTTTCTTCAAGAAACGTTAGCTGACCTATCTCCAGAGCTTGATGCCCCAGCTTACCGCCAAAGGGTGGTGCTGTGGCTGTGACTGGTACAAAGGTTGGTCCTGCCTCCGGAGTTGTTTTCGGGCTGCCATCGTAATTGTTTGTCCAAGAAACGGCAACATTGTCAATAGTGGCGAAAACGATATTTTCTACTCGTCTAGGCTTGATAGGACGCGGTGAGTTGACGGAAGAAATGGGCGAACCGTACAGTCCTCCCTGCCGAGACCAGGAATCTTCCGAGGTACCTGGCCCATAGATGGCTCGTCCACTCCCAGTGGAAACAACTTTGAGCGAGAGGAAGGTCGTCGAAGTCGCGTTCCAGCCGGCTGAGCCAAATCCGGTGTAGCAATGTCCAGTGTATGCCGTGGTAGAGGCTGGCACAACTGAAAGGGACTCAATAAGTGTCCCAGTGTGAGTATGAGTCACGGTACGCGTCGAGGATATTGTCACGCAAGAAGTGGTCTTGCCGGCAGATGCGTCTTCAGAGACTGGGGATGAGTCGGGCTGTAAGGTGATGAACGACGTGCTGGTCACTAACGAAGCTGAAGCAGGAGGCGTGCGTCCGCCCATCCAGCTCGTGGTACCATTGTCCTCAGTGAAAGAGTAGGGATCAGGTTGGGAGGTAGCCTTGATAAGTTGAATGACGTTGGTCGAAGCTACGGAATTCGTGACCGCAGTGTCGACGCCAACCTCAATGGAAGTAGTTCCTGGACGCGCGACGTACACAGTCTCGGTGATTGAACTTGTGACCGTGAGAGTAGGAACAATAGCAGTATCAGCGCCGCCTTCAATGGAAGAAATCCCTGGACTGGGAACGTATACAGTCTCGGTGATTGAATTCGTGATCGTTAGAGTCGAAGCAACGGCAGCACGAGCGCCGCCTTCAACAGATGGAGACCCTACACTCGCCGCATAGACAGTCTCGGTGATTGGAGTTGCAGGTACGGTAACGTACATCGTTGTGACGCTAGGGCTGCTGCATGCGGAGTCGGACCTGTGAAGTTCAGCAATTGAATCTCCGTAAGGTGTCGCAGTTTCACTTCGCCACGCATGGCGTTCGCGAGAGCAAAACCTGGTACTCTGCCTCTGCTCGACATGTCGAGGGTATGTGACTTCAGGGTAGTGTTCCACTTACTCAGATGTAGCTGCGACGAGACCAAGGCCCGTGAGGACCAAATGCTTGAATGAACGCATCTTGAAGGACATGCAAATTGGGAATTAATGAACGTATTTGGTGAAGTATCCAGTGTAAGATGTTTACGCTTGTCAGTACGAAATGAGTGTGTCCAAGATCAGCTTTGATCGAAAAGAGTGTAGAGGTTGATGATGTTGCGAAAGGAACGTCTGAGGTGAGTGTTGAAAACAGTCTGTTTACGCTCACGATGCTAGACCACGCGCGCAACGGCTACACACATGGAGCTAAGGTACCGATCCACACCACGTGCATCAAATTTTACTGACATCATTGTCAAATGGATGCATAAAGTTCGATTGCAAGATGGGCACATTCATATCAATCTCAATCTCAATCAAACCATGTATCATTTGTATTTCACAGTACAATTGATTGCAATGATTGGATTAGAGACGGAGTTTTGATAGTTATGCCAGATCTGTTTGGCATCTGTCCAATTCTGAGAGGCTCCAGAGGTTCTACGGAGGGATGAACTACTGGGGTAAAGTCTGCATTCTCTTCCATGTCCTCGCAGATTGGCAGATCCTTTGAGTGAATCAATCATCCACATATGCCAGAGTTGACCGTGCGTTCTCAGGTCACCTTGCTAGAGCCCCGACCATCATGGTCACAACCTGAGCGTGGCGGCTGAGTATACAGTCCCACCACGAGCTAATCCTTCAATGTTCTTCTGGATTAGCCTAGTTGCCTTTGTCCGAAGTATGGGTGGAGGATTCCATACTAGCTCTGTATCGAGAGAATACCCATTCTTCCGTCATATATTCCTTCATAAGCTGCACGAAGGTTCACTCAAGATAGTCCACGATCCTGGTCGGCCATTGCTACACTGCGGAGTTATTTCGTGCGTGGTGTCCATGGGCTGGCGAATGTTTCCACTGCGAATGCTGCCTTAGGCTGCTGACAAGCCTTGGCCCTACAACATTGTCATTTGTCTGATGTTGTTTACGGTACCTCCCCGATGGTATGGTCACTCTATCGATAATCTGCGGAGATGTGAAACAGCTAGCCAGCAGCTGAACAGTGATCATCCTGGTAACAATCTGTCGACTCGCCTCGTCATGATTAATGGATTCTGTTGGTTTCTTTGCCTTCCATAAAGGGAGGTGTAGAGTGAAGTCTGGAATCATCAACAGCGTCAGCATGCTATTTTGAGCGCTTCTCGATAACGAACGGAGTTGGGAAAAGCATACACATCATGTCACCCGGTAAATGCATAGAAGTCCAGCTCGAATCGCGCCAGTCCATGACCTCTTTGTGTATCACATCCCACACACTGCTGTTCATGTGAAACTGAAGTGTGACGTTTTCCTGGAACTTTCTAGCGGTCGCGACCTTAGCGTCATTGACTGAGGATTTGATTCCATCGTTGGCTACAGTCACACTGGCCTGACGAGAGTGCGGGTATCCGGCTATGCCTATGACATCGTGTGGAGGGACAAGACAAAGTCTATAGGTATCGGTCGACGATCGATGTCCAGCCGTGCGACTCGCTCGATCGGCAGGAGACATATATACTTAGAGCGTTGCGTCGGTCATTTGCCAATCTTCCGTAGGAGAGGCATTATGTGAGACTCAAGGTCAGTGAGCATGTAATGGAGGGATATAGGTATTTGGAATGGATCTGTGTCATGAAACCAGAAGAGCCAGAACCTGGAACAAATACATCTCCTATGCCCAAAATTGGCAGGGACGTCCGTCCGTCGGTCCTAACAGATCATACCTTCGTTCACGCTGCTGCACTCCCGCCACGTGCCATTCCTCCTCCCCCATCATGCGAGTTATTGTTGATATGGGAGATATATTGAATGTATGAGTTTGAAGAAGATTACCTCCTTCTTGATATCGCTTCCACGTTATTGAACTGATCTTCAAGGGCGGTATCGTGCTGCGAGGTTTCAGCTTAGCTTCTGGTTATTTTGGTCTCTGTGTTCTCATTGGCAGGATGGTCACGCCTCTTGAAGTGTGCCTGATATGTACATGCAGGTCGCTCAACATGAATAGTCACACGTGACCACTTGCATGAAACATGCAGTGTGAGAAAGTCCGGAGCCAATGAATATGCCTTCATACGAGCCGCAAGCACTGCCCAGGATGGGTAGCAAGGGACCTTTCTGCAACCTGGGAACGTCATGGCCGCTGTCCCGGTCCCGTATATGCAAGCAGCCTACCGTTGGTCGAATTAAGTGGCTCGATACGTGAAGATCTGGTCAAACCTTATTCTAATCGGTTCTTGTGATATCTGGTGGCGTGCTCATTGGATCTTTTCGGGACTGGACTGGGCTGAAACGGTGCCAAGTGTAGGTTGCCTACCGTACCTTATGTAAAGAAGGCGTGGTATTGTACCAAGCTCTGTAGGCACCTGAAGTGACATCCCTAGACATTGATAGGGGACTCAAGGCCACCGTACGATGGACATTACTTTCAGTGCGGGTTGCCGTCGACTCGGTGATGATACCACCAGCGTTATCGGCGATAGGCTATCGTCGACGTTAGTGCTAGACTCACAAGCATCCTTGAACTAGCTTGGGGATCAGCCTGTCGGATTTGCTCGCTAAATGATTTGGTGTGGGACTAGCAAAGCTATAGACGAATCCCCAATAATGGGAGACATCGCTATCCATGATTGCGCCAGACTAGATGGGATTTCTCATCTGTATGATGTTCTGTGGGTGTTCGATGGATCGAACTCTTCCCTGAATATCTCGAGATCTGACAGATTACCTTTCGAAGAGCCACCCAATGTACTTTCAAGGGCGAACACAATGTTGGAGAATACACCCTGGAACTCTTGCTCCCCAAAGAAAAGCTCCCTCCACATGCTTGCTACCTGCTTTGCAGGGTTTCGAAATCCAAACCCTACGCCAAATGCACCAATGCATAGATCGAAATGCTGTCGCGCAGCAGCGATCCGAAGCACGGTCCTCATCTTCTCCTTCATCAGTTCCTTTTCCTGGCTGAAAGAGTAATCCGCACCGGACTCGTCAAGTTTGGGACGTCGTATGGGTGCAACGGAGATGATTGGTAATGCTTTAAATTCTTTCCAGATGTGGTAACCCTTGTCTGGTCCTGATCGAAACACGACTGGGAGCTCATGTTAGACAGGTTGTCTTGGAGGATCCTCAGGAAAACTACTTACCCACATTGGGGGAATAAATGCCGCCAGTCGTCCGGATAGGATAATGCGGGACTTGTGCTGGTTGGCTAGGTGTTGTGAGAACTTTGGCGAGGTTCGACCTCCGACAAAGACACTCCTCCGGTGCTATAAGCCCAGATTCCCAGTCTCCTCCGGCCCGCTTCTCATTGGCCATGCTTACGACCGGTATAGGTCCTCCTTTGCCACTACTGGTGCCCCTACTGGATGCAGGGTCTCTGGAGTTAGCAGCATGCCAATCCAACGCAACATCGACAGGGTCGCCATCAATAACTGCCACACGGAGTTTGCGTGCCGAATTTAATCGAGGGGTTAAACAAATCTTTGTTGAGTCAGTGTACGAGACTGATACTGGTAGCCAGTGGGGGTAATTTTGTTGAATGAAGGGTGTGTAGGTTTTCTTGGCTTCTGATGCAATACCAGAGGGTTTTAGTTTTGCTTGAGGCATCTTGAATAAGGAAGGACACTACGCGTGCGGATGGGTGGAAAGCCAAAGGGTAAGTTCAGTGGTACGAAACTCTGATGGGAGAGCCTGACAGGCACTGGAGATATTGAAGGATGCCTTCAAAGCACGACCACGGCACTTGGACATCAGCACAGAAGATGTACGCGTAGGTGATGATGAGGCTTGGAAAGTTGTAACAATCGAGTATGCACCAAAAGAAAGCCACATTATAATTCGCCGCCGCAATTCTCCGTGACACAGGGAGTTTTCGGTCTGTAAAGGAGAGTTGATCGTTTGGATAGGGCAGTGACAAGATCGTGCCCCATAGTAAGGACAGCAGATGAATGCCTAGATCGATCTGTAGATCTAGCATGACTGAGCGAAGTAAGATAAGCGAGAGTCTAAACTGCCGTAGTGAAGTCATCCAAGATGGACAGTGTCCAATTAGCCGTCATAGAAGCGTACGAGTATGGGATCTGAGCATGGACTGGTGTGAAAAGGATTGCTAACCCGCCTTCCGCAAAAAGTGTATCTATTTGAATTCCACCAGATGTCTGGATCAGCGTCTGGCCTTGCTTGCTGGGATGAGCTATTCCATGCAGCCCATGCGCCAGGGGTGGCGTTGGGTTGGATGCCGAAGGGTTCGAAGGCATAAGGCCGTCCAACAGTTCGGCCCACCAGTAAGATCAGCCCGACAGCCCGCTAAATTGAAGCATCGGCGGAGGAGACAGCGATAAGAATAACTTAAGGTATTCGTGTCCGTTGATCGAGCATTCGTCTAGACATTGTAGACTCACTTGTGACTTTTAAGTAAAGTCTCTCCACATCTGATCCCGTGTTGCAGACCAAGCATTACAGGAGTCGTCAAGCGCATGATTCGCACCAGGACTGGGTGTTGTAGTCATTTTCCTAGTCATTTTCCAAGGCTCGAAGATCCAGGAGGCGTGCTATTTCTACCATTCTTCAACAGAACGCAGATTCTGCGAACGCCAGCTAAAGGTTGAGTGCGCGGGGAGGAAGGGGAGGGAAAGTGCAATATTGTGAGCGAAAACATATGATCTCAAGCCATAGCATATTCTAAGGTAAGGCTGATTCTGTATTGAATACCTAGGTAGGTAGAATACGGTATTCTAAAGTGGCTTAGTAGAATATACAAGCTTCTTTTTTTCCTTCGCCGCGGAACAACGTCGGTGTAACGCACAGCCTAATCACAACAATGTCGCTGAAGACGCCAGTCAAGCACGCACCTTGACCTGGCGGACAGTCATGATATGGCGCTCATCTGGATTATCCCTGCTGCATTCCAGACATGCAATCAAGTCCTCCGTTGTGGCTGCTCAGCGACTCCAATCGTCTTCTCTTCGGAGATCGAGCCCGAGTGTAGCAGCGATTTTAGCGACACCTCCTAGCAATGACCATCGTATCATCACTGCGGTAGGATCTATCCGAACTGTCCGAAATCAAAAACACCTTTCCTTTGTGGAATTGGGCGACGGCTCCACTGTGCAGCCCCTGCAAGCTGTATTGGATCCCTCACAGGCCAAAGGGTACGTGCCCACGTTCGCCTTCATCGAGCTGAGGGGGCCTAACATAGGATCTGATCGCGCAGGCTGGGCACAGGTACATTGGTCGAGATCACTGGTGTATGGCGGCCTGCCCCTCCACACAAAGAACAGAGCCACGAGCTGAAGGCTGAACATGTTAGGGTCATAGGGGCGTCGGATGCAGAGGTAGGACATCTGCTCTGCACTGATCTGCAACAATCGCCTTGGATACTATAGACCTTACAATGAATTCATGAGCTGACAAATCTCGTTTGCAAAGTATCCCATACAGAAGAAATACCATAGCGCCGAATACCTCCGCTCTCTTCCCCATCTTAGGTTGCGTACTCCACTAAATGCCTTGCTAGCACGAATGAGATCGGAGTGCGACTTTCACCTCGCCTCTTTCTTTCGAGGTCAACAGTTCGTTCGCCTACAGCCACCTATCATTACATCGTCTGACTGCGAAGGAGCGGGCGAGGTCTTCAGGGTTTCATCACACACGCCGACTACTCAGATGAACGGGGACAAGGAGAACCTGGACACTGCAAATGACGAGTTTTTCAAACATCCAAGATATCTGACCGTCTCGTCTCAATTGCACCTCGAAGCCTTTGTGCACGAGCACCAGAAGGTGTGGACGCTCTCCCCCACGTTTAGGGCAGAAAAAAGCGACACGCCCCGTCATGTTAGTGAATTTTGGATGTTGGAGACCGAGATCCGCACCGAGAATCTCCAAGAAGTGATGGACCTGGTCGAGGACATGATAAAAAGTTTAACTATGAAACTGCAAAACTCGGGGATTAAGGAAGAGCTTATATATGCTCATCGAGGTGGCAAATGTGGCAACGCCGAGACCGCTCAATTCTCAGATTTGTTGAATCAACGCTGGTATGGACTCACAGATTCTCCGTGGCCGCGTATAACTTATCAAGACGCGATACGAAGACTGCGGGATGCTGCCAGTTCAGCCCAACCTACTTTTCAGCATGAGCCTTCATGGTCCACTGGCTTGCAGTTGGAGCACGAGAAGTATATCGCAGAAACGGTTGGCCAGGGCAGTCCGGTTTTCGTGACAGATTATCCACAAGAGCTCAAGCCATTCTACATGCTCCCCTCGTCCGGAAAGGCTACTGACTCGGCAGGGTACCAGACTGTGGCTTGCTTCGACTTGTTGTTACCTGAAATGTGCGAAGTAGTCGGTGGTTCCTTGCGTGAGCATCGCCTGCAGGACTTGGTTCGGTCCATGCGCAGCCACGACCTTAACGTTCCTTTTGGTGATGATGTCATTACTGAAACGAACGCTAAATCACACTCATCAGTTTCGACAGGCAAGCTCGATTGGTACGTTGACCTACGCCGCTACGGCAGTGTGCCCCATGGCGGCTTTGGCCTTGGATTCGACAGACTGTTGGGCTACCTTGCTGGAATCGGTAATATTAAGGACATTGTCTCTTGGCCAAGATATTATGGTCGGTGTGAATGCTAGCCTCTCGAACCTTTTGCTTCGACATAGCGATACAGCACTGTGTCTTCTTCTAGACTGGCACAACGTGCTCCGATTAAATTCTGTACATCGATGCCGTATTCGCGCAGTCCTCAGTGGGGCACTAAGGTCTGACGGTAACATTGGTCTTTTGTGCCCGTCAATCTATTTATCAGGTGTTGATGGTGAAAGTAACGACCATCTCGCCGCGATTTGGGGATAAGAATACCTAAGCGGCTACGGAGAATTGGCTCGGCCTTGTTGCCAATGCTGCAGTGAACTTTACCTTTCCATTGCAAGAGACTATAGGGTGTGCCGCGAGGTGAGCTGTTGAAAATATACTGATATAGTAAGCCGTTCCTGATCGCCACTTGGTGGAATCCTAATTCCAGAAGCCGCTCTACATGCGTTGCATTGTCGCAGACTGGCATCTGAGTCGCGTGCGCAAGGCTGAAGGTGGTATCGAGACTTACCCCATCAGTTGGGTAAAAAGGCATTCCTGAAAGCTTACCTACATAATGTCTTCGCCTAGAGACTGAAGCCCGGCAAGGCAGCCGTTGCCAGGCGTGCTTCCACGCCAGATGTTGACATGCTCCTCGTATCCCGAGCCGGGCGTCCTGCAGAACGATGCACATTTAGCGCTGGCATGAAGCTTGGCCGCCATGAAATGGACTTAAGGGCCCGAGAGGCGAGAGAATTCTTGTCTCGAGCATACCGCCGTGCGAAGCTACCAGAATGGGAAATGTTCGAGTCGTCGTAAGCCATGATGTGAATGGGCCCTTGCATTCAAGTCTCCTTGTACGGCTCGAGCTTCAGTTCGGCCGAAGTGATAGTGATAAGGCGACAAGTAAGGGACTGTCCAGCGATGCATCATATTCGAGTTGTGGTACGGCGCAAGCAAATCGGATATCATAATCGATAAGTTCCCAGGCATTGCTGATGAAACTGGGCGGGCCAAGCCGAAGCTACGAGACAGAGGGCCATTGATTTCCAGACGTGTTGTTTGTGACTCCTCGTAGAAAGGCACAAAGGGAATATAATTCGTGATGCTAGCAGTCAAGCGTCCTGGGCCCCCAGCGAGAGGAATGCTATGCCGGTGGCTTCTCCCGCCGCGACTTAGTGAGCGGGTTGAGTTCCCTTTGGTATGAGGGAAAGCAGGGTAAGGTGAGGCCTTCCAGCATGCCTGTAAACGCAAGCCATACTTTGTCCAGCGTCTGTAGGGGGCGCCAAGGCCGACAGACGAAAGCAACCGAGAGTCCGAGACCGATGCTCTTTCAGGTGGGGCCTAGCGTCAGGCCTGGAATCTCACCGTCGCATTAGAACTAAGTAAGCTAAGCAAATAAGGTAGCAAAGATTAGCCAACGGGATTAAGGTTCCCTAAGTTAACCTTAAGTATTCCGGAGCTCGAAAAGCATGCGAACATGCGAACATCGCGGTGGCTTGATCTAGTCCGCGTGGCCAACCAAACCTCGTACGGTTCATTATTGACCATGTTGCTACACAAACAATTAGATGCTTCATCGGTGGATATGATGGAGAAAGCTCGATGTAGGGTACAACAGTAAATCCGATGGTAAAGCCGAAGATGTCATGTGTCATTTGCAACCAGACAGGTAGTTCCTAGTTCTTGGCAACTCTGCCTCGCTCCTCGGCACTTCATTAAAGTACTCCTGTCGATGAGCAGGTTGGTGGACTACGATTCCCTAAGCTACCTTCCGCTTCCCCTTCCCCTTCCAACAATCATGACCACCTTTCTGCAGCTTTCCTCCTAACCAAAAAAGCCGAGAAGTTGAGGTCAAAGGAGCAATACTTGCGAAGCTTAGTAACTTTCCGCACTCTGCCTCCATCGCCCTTCCCACATGATTATGGAAATCTCTTGATCTGGGGTCATAACGGTGCAAGGTCAATTACTATCTCTCTCGCGACCCTTGGATCACAGCTCTCTTTAATTCCCCACTGCTGTGGATTTATTTGAAACGGCCTCGGCTGCTGTTGCGACGGATAATCCGAGTTCCAAAATCGCAAGTTTATCCGCGCCTGATTCTAATCGGTTTGCAATTGCCCGTAAACGTCACTGCCCAAAGGCCCCCCCCCCAAGTCTCTCGATACCACGATACCTATACAACAAGCCTCCATTAATTGATCTCCTATCCCCATCCTCCCGAATCCCAAAATCCTGTCAGCGCTATTCTTCTCTTCAGCTCAAATCCCTCACGCTTTAGGCATCTAACCCATACACCGCCCAATCTAAATCGGTTCAAGGTCCGGTCATACTGCACATGTTAGGCTGTTCGAGGGAGCCATCTCAAACACATCCAAGCTTCGCCGCACGTCGTACGCCTAACCATTGCGGGCCCCCTGCAGTCGCATCGCACCCACACCATCATCCCAATTACAAGCTACCGTACGAGGTGACCTACAATCGCTGATCCTTTCAGGTAAGCGATCCCACTGCACCCAGTCATAGCTTCCGCCACACACCGCAACATGCTCAGAGACGCACTGTCTTCTACTTTGTCAAATGTGCAGACACAACCAGAATCCCGATGTTCCTGATGATTGCGCACATTACAGCTGTCTCGTGGACCTTCCCTCATGCAAAGTTGTTCACTTCATGAGACCTTAACCTGTTCATTACCTGGAAGACTATTCGCAGACCAGCGCTGATGGAACGATCCAGGTATAAACCACCACCCAAGTCCCTCGATGCGACATCTTACCTAGTTTCGAAATTATCCCACAGTATCCGAGAGTCCCTGGAGGGCGCTCGTTCATCGCCCGTGGCGATTTCGACCCTACAAAATCTTCTAGGTCTCCCAGACATGGAGACGTACAACGGTCATGTTCGGACGCCAGCGGATGCGATCATTCTGTTCGAAGCATGTCGCCTGGGATTGTTACCGCGAGTGCAGAGAAGACTTTCCGAGAAGGAGCGCCAATCAATCAAGTCCGGCTCGGTTTTCGTCTGGGATGAACGAGAAGCGGGTATGAGGAGATGGACTGATGGGAAGTCATGGAGCGCCAGCAGGGTCTCAGGAAGCTTCCTCACCTATCGAGAGATGGAAGGCAAGCGAGGTGGTAACAACTTTGGACCACCGTTGGCTGCTGTATCGAGGGCTGGGAAGACCCCCGATAGTACACGTGGCAGTGATTCAGATCTGGATTTGGCTGGAGAGGATGGACCAGATGGGTACCGATACAAGCCCGACGGGTTGATGAAGCAGTCTTTCAGCATCACAACATCATCGGGAAACCACTTACATCTTATCAGCTATTATTCACGCTCCCATCCGGCTGCTTCAAATCTCACCAGTCCTACGAGCGATCCGCAATTGCGACACATCCGCCCGCAAAAGGGCATGTATCCGGAGTCCACGGTGCCCGAGCATCAAAACATACCCGCAGTCACCAGATCACCTATGATTAGTGCGCCGTATTCCACTGTCCCTCAAATGGCAGGCTACGCTCGACAAGGTCCTCCCCAATGGCCTCCACATTACAACGGATATGGCTGGGCACCTCCTCCGGTGCAACAACCGCAGGGTCCTCCCTATGGCTACCCGTATAGTGGAGGTCCCTATGCCGGTGGCCCATCCCCAGCGAATGGCCACTACGCAGCCAGTCTACCCCCTCCAACAAATGGTCACTCACCTCTCTCGCAAGCGCACTCGGCTCAACAAAATCCGTTGCAGCCGCAGGATCCTCAAAACATGTACGACCAGCGAAGGTTCCCGCAAGTATCAGGACCACCTACGACATATGCCTACGACGCAAGAAACGGTCCGCCTGCGACACCTCAGCAGCATCACCCGGAAAATTACCGACAACATCCCCCTGATCAGATTACATTCTCATACGACGCCAGATATGCCGCAAACCAATACAAGAGTCCTGCAGCTTCTCCGGACAACCTAGCATTACCCACCCAACAGTATGATCGGCACGCAAATATGCCGACCGGGATACAACATCCACAGTACCAGCAACCACAACAGCAGCCACCAAATCACACATCCTCACCACACGTGCCACAAAACGCTCCCAGGATACAAATGCAACACACGCAACCCTCGAACATGTCGTCCACCCCCATCGATCCTCGCCTCTTTGCCCCATCGCCGTTGCTTCCCCAAGCTCATAGCAAGACGGATTCTCGAACTCCAACGCCTAGAACGTCGCTGCAAGAAAGCGTTGATGTCGTACCTTTGCATACGAATGGCACTTCACAAGCGAGTACCATTCCAAGTATTGGGTCGATCATGAACGGTGCCTCCGCCGGCAACAGTAGCCCCAATGCGGATGCCAAGAGCGACAAATCTGGCGACAGGACCCCTGGTGGCTCGGTGAAGAAGGAGAGCGGACCGCAAGATATCCCGAGTGACAAGCTAGGTTTTGGCGAAGATATGAGGGCGTTGAAGGTTCTGGATCGGGCATTCAAGACATGAGAGGATTATTCTTGAAGATGTATAACATGGAATACTGTGGGTTTGATAAGGAGGATGAATTGATTGATGGACGGAAACCGGAGGTGTGGTAGGGCTGGGATGATTTTGTTGTTCATGACGCATGAGATAAACGGACGGATTTGTACTATTGGGGCTCAGCGAAGCTTGGGTGCGTGCATTGCGGGAAGTCGGGGGGTTGTGCTGCGGGTATAGAAGGAGGTTCTCAAGGACAGGCATATCTTATATTGCTCGGAAGCTCAGAAGCATTCTCTTCATCTGAATGATTTTATATTTTGAAGAAGCAAAATATGGAGACGAAGAAGGTCTTTGGGGTTATTATACTGCTCAGCCGAATCGGTATCATTCGCTTCCGTGCGACATGCTCAAGACCCCCCCATGAAGGGGCTCTCATAATATCAATCCATACCAACATCCCCATAAATAATCCAAACGCAGTGGGTATCATAACACACCAAAACACCCTCCCAATACAACACAATAGATCTCACACCCTCCCCTCCCCAGTGTCCCCACCCCCCCCCTCCTCCGTCCCCACCATCTCATACTCCCCACCCACCCCCTTTGCTCCACCACCACCACCACCAAAACTAATCGGCCTCAGTTCCCTCCACCGACAACTCCACACCCCACCCACCGTCATCAGCGTCGCGCTCGCGCCCATAAGCGCCCACCACAGCCAATTCGTCGGCACGGCCCTCGTGTACGCGGTCGTGATCAGCAGATGGATAACGTGGAGGGAGAGTGCGAAATCGGGAACTAGTTTCGAGCGAGCGATGAGGGTGAGGAGGAGAAGGATGCTATTTCCGATCCCCGCACAGTTAGCGATTGCATGCTCCGTAGTGTAGTCTTACCTACCCTTTGAGGGAGGAAAAAGAGGATGGGGGGTGGGAAATGCCGTACCCGCAAAAACTGCCCCCCATCCAACACAGCGCCAGCGTCCAGCCCACGACGGTGTCCCCCCGCAGCGTCCGCCAGGACAGCACGAGGTCGGGCGTGAAGGGCTTCCCGGCTGTGAGGGCGGTGAAGAGGATTAGGGTTGTGGTGGCGAGGTAGTAGAGGAGTTGGAGGGTGAGGATTTGGGTCAGGAGGCGGAGGGGGGAGAGGCGCGTTTGGGCGTGGGGAGGGGGTGGGGGGCGGCGGGGCATTTTGGGAGGGTTTGGAGTGGAGGGGGGTGTTTGGCGCGGGGGGGGGGATGTGGAGGATGTGGAGGAAGGGTATGGTGGGTTGGGTGGGTTGTTAGAGGTGGCGCATCGGGGGGGGTTGATGGTGGTGAGATTGTTGTTGGCTGGAGGATGGGGGGATGGGGGATGGAGAAGTTTATGGCCGTTTGAATTAGATATCGAAAGAATCGATGCCTGCGCTCCGTTCTTTTTGCGGAGAACGAAACACGAGTCAGGTTACCGCACGCTAGCCAACACTAACGACCTACAAAGCCGAAACCTGCAGTTCGTCACTCCCAGAATAAACATCCCCTTCCCTCATCCATCCATCCATCTAACCACCACAAAAATGACCCTCCTCACCACCCCCGCCACCACCACCCCTTCACCATCCACCCAGACCACCCCCGCCTCCTCCCCCCCAAACCGCCAATCGCGCGCCCACTGCTGGGCCGCCCGCGACACCTTCTTCGCCTGCCTCGAGCAGCACGGCATAATCGACAGCATCAAGGAGAGCGAGCGAGCGGGACAGGTTTGCGGACTGGAGGGGAAGGGGTTGGAGAGGGAGTGTGCGGCTAGTTGGGTGAGTCTCTTTGGGGGGGGGGGGGTTTGGTGATGTTTTTGTATATGGATGGGTAGGAGGGAGGGCTGGGGGAGATGGATTTGGGGGTTTGTTTATTGGGGATTGATAGAAGCTGATGATGAATGTGTGGGGGGGGATTTAGGTTACCTATTTCAAGCAGAGACGGGTGATGGAGTTTCAGAAGCGCGCGACGTTGGAGAAGCTGGCGAAGGAGGGGGCGGAGTCGTTGCCGGAGGGGATGGGGTTGTCGGGGGGCCAGGGGGCGAAGTCGTCGTGAATATGTAGGATGAGGAGGAGGAGGAGGATGGGAGTGGAGTGGATGATTGTTGTGTATGATTGTTAGGCTGCATAGCGTGGGCGATGGCGTTCGATTTGCTTTGGTTTAGAGCATGGAAGGAGGATATCTATCTACTCTCTCCTCGATGACGTTACACAGGAGCGGGTCTCGAGAGATGGCCATGAGAAAGAGTCTGTTTGCCCTAGGTGTGTGTTCCTACGATCACTTCGGCATGCACAGGTCGTAAACGCAACGACGTCTTGGATTTGCGGGCCGTTGTATCGAAAGTGAGGGTATAGAAGGGTGTATAATCAAGTACATTGAAAGCCCAAAAACAGAATCTCGACCACGATGCAAACGAAAAAACGCCAAAAACCCATCGTATATATGAATCCGTTGTCCACCATTGGTATCTCCCACTCCCAAAAGGTCCAATACCGCAATCCCAGCAAAAGCGATAGCAAACGCCAGTGACACGAGCCCGAATGGAATCATTCACAATGTAATCCCAAGTCCCTAAACGATACGCTCAGTCAACAGAAACCAGAGGTCCTCCTTCATGGGTATCTTATGCATCCATGTTAGACTCGTCAGTGGTCGTGAAGTCGTCAATCCTCATCCATTCCCATCCCATAAACTTCGTCTCCAATCCATGTGTTAATGCAGGCTTTCGAAGAGTAGTGATGCCACTGTCGACTCAAACACTCGGTGTGGCGGTGGCATTTCTCTCACTGGTGGCAACCGCAACGAGGACTTCGAGGCCGCTCATCTGAGTGTCTTTGGGTCCTTTCTGATGCGAGTGCATAGCTACAAGAGGCAGTGGCCAAGTCGGTGGCCGAGTACTCCCAGCATTGTAGGCCTATCAAGTTCGTCAGAGTGTTGTACGGTGAAAGCTAGTCCGAATAGACTTACATTTTGGAGTGCACCAGGGGAAATGCCACGATGAGCTGATTCAACATGACCATTGCTGTGTACTATCGAAGGATGATGTTCCGCCGATGTAAAAGAAGGTGTTGTTGGGATACCCTCGCTGCTGCTAGAGTCTCCTGGGGAAGGCCGCTGCTGAGTGTTTCCTATGTGACCAATGTACATTCCTTGCCGTTTCGCCCTGTTCGGCGTAGATTTGGGATATTGCAGGGGCTCTTCTGAATGCATGATGGGTTTTTGGTGCAACACAGCTGTGGCCGGAACTGGCTGGTTTGTATGTGAGCGGGCTTGAAATGGATCAGTAGGACCCTGGTGTATCCAACCACCGGCTTCAATTGGCGGAGCCCCATTTGCTAGATCAAGCTTTGTCAGGCCTTGGTGGAGGGACATGTCCCAGGATGCATGGCCTCGCCTGTCGTTTGGTCCGGATTGTGGCTGGACCGAAGGACCAGGATAGACAGGTGGCCTAATAACAGAATCGACCTGCATTGGACTTGATCCACGGAGCGGTGCATCATTCGACCGATGGGGCATTTGATCAAACGTCTCAATTCCTGGCAGTCGTTGCGGCTGATTTGCAACAGTAGCGGCTTGTGGTGCAAAGGCAGGTTGAGGAGCGTCCGGCGTTTGATAGTAACTCAGTCCGCTCGTTGCCGGACGAGAGTAGTTCATGTAGGTGTAAGTACTAGGATGCCATGTTCGCCGCCGAATTTCGGCTGCCTCGGCATCATGCCTTGACAAATTGTATGTCGCGTTTGTTGGACTTGCCAAGGTACTGCCAAGATTTGAGAATGTGGAGGCATTGGAAGAAGCAAGTGGGCTGAGGTACGGCGAAGGATAAGCGTTGCTCTGGGGGGATTGGTATTGAAGGGCGCCTGTCGGTACCGAGAGCCTTCGATCATGCGATCTGCCATCCCAGAAGCCACCACTACGGGATACGGTAGATATGGGCGATCCCAATGAAGACCCATAACCTGGGCTGTGGGGTCCATTCGAGTAAGTCGTGGAAGCTGGGGTACTGGCTCCATCGGACGGTTCCACAAGAAACGAGTATTGGCCGGGTGGGGTAGAAGCCTGACTTCGCAAAGTGTCGAGACTCAGTCTGTTGTTACGTGCAGGCGAGTCATTCGCCATTATTAAAGGTGGTGGTCGACGTCGCGTGTCATCCCGGCCTATTGTGGGTGCAGTAGAGCCGACACTCGAGGCCGATGGATTACGAGTGTGGCCTCGACCATGGCTTCCTTGGCTACCAGCAGTGCCAGCACGAGCGCGTCCGCTTGGAGGCCGTACACGATCAGTTCGTATTTGTCGCTGAAAGCGAGTGCCTGTAGCAGCCAGAGAATCCGTGGGTATCTCTTCATTGATATGGACGGTCTGCGCATGCTGCCGCAAATTATCCAACCGGGAGAATCTACGAGAACAGTGACATTGGAAGGGTCGTTCGCCGGTGTGTTTTCTGTAAAGAGTCATTATCTCGAGTTCATGCACCGAGGGGTTGATAACGTACCTAATGTGCCGCGCAAGATGCTCACTTCGGGTGAAGCTCAGGCTACATGGTGGAAAATCGGTACAGAAAAACCGTTGTCCCTTCTTCTTTTTAGACGACTTTCCAGTATCCGCGTCTTCGCTCTCAGCGTCAGAGTCTCCTTCTCCTTCATCCGACTCATCCATATCTATGTCCTGGGATTCTGCCGATTGTACCGACCGTTGTGAGTCAACGCGACTGGCAATTCCAGGCCTTGTAGTCCCTAACGGCTGGGTCTGGATAGAGAAAGAATTGCGGAATGGAGAGCTTGGCAACGGCCTCTGGCCATTGATGCCACCAAAGTCTCGCGATGTTGGTGTATTGGGGGTCGACTGCGCCGAGTCCTCGCCTGGTACGGGAGGGGCGGAGCGAAGAGGAGTGAGGGGGTGTATAGGCGCTCGAGGGGTAGTCGGAGTGGTCGCCTCGGTCGAGTAGTCAGAAAGGCCAAGGCCAACGTTGACGGGTTCGAAGGTCGTCATTGCAGTGTCAGATGGGTTGGAATAGAGAAGCGAGGTTTGACGCTATATAAGGACGCCTTGTGAATGATGGGGGCTGACGAGCAGTCGCTATGCGCTTGCGTCAATTCATGGGAGTTTGGTCGCCTACAGAATCGAGGCAGTGAGTCAAGGGTCGAGTATGGTCTGAAGGCTCTGCGACTGAAAGGACCCACAGCGTTATCCGAGTATACGTGCTGTTTAGATATGCAGCCCTTAGGTCGCTTGCGGGGTATGAGATGCAGTTTGTGAATCCACCTCTCTGCATCGAAAGTCGGGATGGTTGTGGCGGGGCAAGTGCTCACTCGGTCTGATAAGGCAGGGTGCCGAAGTCTTGTTTCAGGACGTGAGGTGGGCAAGGATCGAGCGCTAGAACATGCTGTCTGTTGCAGGTTTCGAGGCTTCAAGGGTCGAGAAAGATAGATTCGAATGATGAAGTACAAAGTTGAGAGGATGTCAAGGCTCGGAGGATATGCTGGTATGCTAGTGACGGTGAATGCAGCAGGAGGCTCACTGGCGCGGGGTGAGTGGTAGACTGTCGGAGTGTCGCAATCGGTTGCATAGGGATCTCGTAGTCCAGCGGGCTAAAGGCCTAGCGGGTGGCAGGAGGAAGCCTAGGCAAGACCCTAAGTCTGAAGAGATCGCTGGGGGTAGAGTACCTTGCAATCGGATGGGTTTTAGGTACTTCTGAATAATTCTTCCAGACGATAGAATATAAGATGATTATGAGAAGCCGAAGAGACGAAATATATTGGATATTTTTACAATGGTGGCTTGAAATGTTCCAATCAAATACCGATAGCCTGATTGGACAACCAGGGGAAAGCACGCCGCACCACAGATCCATTCATCTGCTTTTCCTGGTACCTTCTCATCGAATGTAATTCCACATCTTTACTGTAAACGTGTAGCGTTACAATAAAAAAGGGGCATACGCAGTCGCTCTGAGTAACCTTATGCACGTTTGTACATCGAAAGGAAGCAACATTGACGGTGACATTGAAGCACGCCGGCGGTCAACCTTTGCGGGAAAGATTGGAGGCTTGATAGAAGAGACCGACTGGAACGCATAATAGGATAATAGGTCGTGAGGTGGGTTCGACACGCCGTTTCTCCGCTTTTACTCGTACCCCACCTGTTGAACGTTAGGTTAAGTTGTATCTGCACTTGCATGCTGCAAGGGCTGGCCTTGCTGTCAGGTACATAAGGCTTGTAACCGCACCATCTCCTGTGCCTGCACCTCTTGCTTTCCTGGCGTTTTTTTCAGCCCGGAACGGCCTCACCTCTGCTCGAAGCACTTCGATATTACGCCCGACTAGTCCTATCGATAAGCGCCACTTTCATGCCACCTCTTCCATCTTGGTGAGCCATATGTTGGGACCAGGGTCTCCGTGGGCAAAGCGGAGACCCACTGGAACTAACCGGGACTGCCGGTCCATTGTATATATCTCAAACCCGTGAACGATTGCATGAGGGTGCCATCGTACATCCAACACATGGGAGAAGGTTTTGGTGATGACTTATGGTAGCAAATCTCTTCTCGATCTGGTCATCTTCCCAAAGTTCCGACAACACTTCCCACCATGACCGCGGCTTCCCTCTCCCATGCCCCCTCTCGTCCACGAGCGCCGCCAGGTCCTTGACTTCCCCTGAAAACGCAATCTCTGATACTCTCCCTCACCCTTTCTTTCTGACTCTTCAGCATCCTTGCGTTGACTCCGCCTCGAGATAACAAGTCTGAAACTCTTCCCGCCAATCCTTCCGCCAGGCTGCGCCAGAAATAGGAAGGCAAGGAAGATGTGTCTAATGCAGCCAACAATGGTTGCAAAAAATTATGCTGATCAATTTTGCCTTCCTCCCCAGCCTCCTTGCTAGGGCTTGGGATGGGCTTGATTGTCTCAAGCAACGTCTCAAGCGCAACGATATTTTGGCATCGAGCGGAGACTTCGAGAAGGGTGCGATCTAAACTTGGAAGGTTTGCAAGAGCTCGGGCGATTGAGGCGAGCGACGAAGTCAGAGAAGTGCGAAGGTATGATTGGAGGGCAGTCAGCTGCAGCTGTGGAGAGAGTAAATGAAGGGTCAACAGCGCAGAAGTAGTCCGAGCCTTTGTCTCTTCAGATTGGGCATATGTCGCAGGTCCATTTGGCGAAGGAGCAAGCGAGGACATGGAAAACTCGCGGATGATCTGTTGCCCACTACTCTGAAGAACTGCGTTCGACGGAGCGAGCAGGGAGGACTGTAGATTGGTGACGAGATGAATACGTGACAAATGCTCTCCCTCTTCGTCAGCCCCTGACGCCGCAAGCAACTCATGAATAGCAAGCAGCGTAGTCGCCGCACGGATCATAGCTCTGTGGTCATCTTTCTTTCCGGTAGCACCACTACCCGTCTCGCTCATTTGGGCCTCCAATTGTCGACCTAGCAATAGAAAACGTCCAACCGCTCGCCCAATCTTCACCGTCTGCCAGAGCCTCTCAACCGCTATGCGCACCTCGTTCGAGACTTCATATTTCTGTATCACTTCTCTTTCTAGCCTTCGATAGCCATCAGTCAAAGTACCCACCTGGGCCTCGACCTCATTGACGATATGTTGGCCAGCATCGTCCTGGTCCTTCGTATATTTCAGGAGTGGTAAAGCCGATTTGGTAGTCAAGGTATGGACATGAGTGTCGATTTCTTGTACATCGAATAAAACCCTCGAGAGCGGTGTAGAAATATCCAATGGCGTATCAGAAGGATTGTTCGTTGCGAGCACAAGAGAGTTGGCGAAGGACGTGGGAGAGAAATTAGGATCGAGAAAGATCTCGTAATCGATATACGACGGTTCCGAGTCCGTCATATTGCAATCGACGCGCTTGGCTATGGGTGGGCTGTTGTGGACTAATGAGTGCTGATGCAGTCACTTACTCTAAGTGATGATCTCTATCGCACACCGCTGTCAAATCATTTTGCAAAGCAATGACAACAGATAACTGGTTTCGCTCCCAGGCTTCGGTGTTATGAGGCCGAAAATCTGATCATTCTCTGGAATGTTGGCGCTTGCCACAGACCTCAAATCAGCCATCGAGACGATGCGAATCTACATCTTCCCTATTGTATTGTTTAAGCTACATATTGTTCTTGGAGAGAATATACTTGTCCGTCCTGGTTCCATCCGTCTATCTACTCGCACATTTCTCCCATACACAACACCAAGTATTCTGAATCGTCGCTACACACCTCGATGCATCTCCAGCCCTTATTGACACCCAGGTCGATCCGTTATCCATACATCCGGCAGAGCACACAAGAGCCCTCAACACTACGCGACCAAGTCCTTTCAATCAACCGAGCATCAGGATATCCTCCGACTGGGCTCACCTGACTCCAGCGAGTGATCGCAAGGGATTCATGGAATACGCCATCGATCAAGCCCGTCGCTCATCTCCTGCAACGACCAGATCCTATGTAGGAGCAGCCCTCGTAGATGCAAATGAAAACAAAGTCTAAACCCAGGTTTATTACATGGTAGTAGGACTGGACTCAATCCGAGGTGTAGAAATTGCACATGCGGAGCAATGCTACGTTAGCGAAGTGACCGAAAAAGATGTTCTACTACCCAGAGAAACGTATGTCAGGGGAATTTTACATTGCTAAACAGAACTACGGAGTGGTTGTTGGAATTCAGACCGGGTCAACCTCGGTAGTCACTAATCAGGACTAGTCAGGGGGCCTTGGCAGACTAATAGAGATTTCTCGTGATGGTTATTCCATTCTACATAGCTACATCCATCCATTAGTTATCATAATACTATTACACTACACCCAAATCACGTGCAGATGACTCATTGACATTATATATTTTAACAGGTTATGAGCCCGGGTTCTGCGTAACCTAGGAACCGCATAAATCGCACAGCAAGCTTTTTACTAAGACTTGGTATTGCTCTAGAAGAAACATTCCCAGAACTATTCACAACAGGCACCATCATGTCTGACTATCATAAAATTTAGAAGCTTAAGGGCACTAAGAACTATAAGCCATAGGAGATCGTTATAAGAGCATTACTCGTGGTTAACGGCGTGTTTAAGGTCATCAGACCGGAATATAAACCGCTAACTAACCCTGACTCACCTACTACCGGAGGAGCAAAACTCCCTATCAAGGAGGTGGATAAGGATAAATGGGAAAAGCATATTAATCTAGAGGAGCGAGCACTCGCCACTATTTATATCACTATATCGCCGTCAGCCTATAGTATAATTAAAACTCTGAAGATAGTAAAAGAAGTATAGGCCAAATTAAAGTCATTATATAGGACGGACTCCTACGCCACTAAGAAAATAACGTACTTCGCCCTATATAAGCTTCGTTCAGATTAATTTAAAGACCTTTATACCTACCTCGCCAAATTTGAGGAGTATACAAATAAGCTTCTATAAATGGGGAGTCCGCTAGAAATAGATTTCCAGACAGCAGTCTTCGAGAGGGGCCTACTAGATGATATAAAGGAAGCGGTCTATACCCTTACTAAGATCGTAAGATCTAGGAAGGAGCCACAGGATTTTAAGTATATTACTATATTATTAGTTAACAGGTTTATGCCTTTAAAGACTAAAGAATCCAAGGCATTCGCTAGCAATTTTAGTAAACAGCCAAAGCAAGGTTAATATCAAAACAAGCCTAGTAATAAAAGCCAGGGTAATAACAACGACAAATGTACTTTCTATGGCTGCCAACATAATATAAAAGACTGCTGGCATGTCAATCTAAAGCTAGGACCAGAAGGATTTATTCCTAAAATAAAGAAAGAGCTGGAGGCACGGAACAAATAATAGTATTAAGACAGATATCCTAGTCGCCAATAAAGTAAATAAAACCTGGATAAATAAAAGCAGGACAAACTCTATACCGCTCGCTTCGAGCACAGCCTATAATAAAATAATAAATCCCATAAGATCATCATCGACTTAGGGGACCAGGAGCATGCCTTCTGGGACCGATCCAAGTTTACCGACTATTTACTAGTCTAGAACCATACGGTATTAGGACTAACTGGGGGTAAACCAATAAAAGTTAAAGGGATCGGAATAGTATAAATCCCGGTAATTATCGATAATAAGGTCAGCGAATTCTTACTAACCGATGTTTATCACGTACTAAATATTAAATATAACCTCCTATCTATCACGTAGCTAGACCTATAAGGCTACACGTATACCGGTAGCGGAGGGAAGAATATATTCTATAATAAACACGGCGAGGAGGTACTATAAGCCTTCTTATATAACTATACCTACTAGCTAGACACTATATAGATTAACTAGATAAGGGTATTCCGCCTTAAATTAATAGTCCCGGCTAAGAATAATACGTCTTAGACCTAATGGTATAAGAGATATAGACACGTTAGTATAGAGGCTATAAAGGCTATAGCACGTACTACTAACGTCGACTATAAGGCCGCTGATCGTCTATAAAAATACGAAAAGCAGGAACTATATAAGAGTTACGTATCAGGGAAAATTACCCGAATGCCCTTACGTATACTAATGCCTAGAGTTACTATCCCTAGCTAATGCTGGCACATCGACTTGGCGTTAGCAAGCTATGTGACCACCCTTAGGGGGTATACTAATGTGATAGTATCTATATACGAAGCAATAGGGTTTACCTAAATAGACTATATAACTAGTAGGGCCGAGTTATTATAAAAACTCGAGTTCCGAATAAAATATTAGAAAAACTAGGGGTATAAAACGGCCTTTATTCGAAGCGATAATAAACTAGTCTAGGGCTATAAATATTAATAAATCTTCCAGGAATATAGGATAATTATTACCCTATTAGTACCGTATAATCCTTATTAAAATGGGATCGCTGAAAGGAAGAACCGGATACTATTTAGTAAAGTTAGAGCGGTTCTTATTAACGCTGGACTACTATAAGAGTTCTAGGGTGAGGCTATCTACTATATTAATTACATTAAGAACCTTATACCTAGCAAGGATAGGAAGTCCCCCTTCGAGAAATAGTACGGCTATAAACCTTAATTAATATACCTGAAGCTATTCGGATATTAGTGCTATTCGTTCGACATATTACCGAATAAGAAAAAACTAGATAATAAGGCTATTAAATGCCGCTTCTTTAGCTACGACGGTAAGAGTATCTACCGCGTATAGGATATTAAGGGATAATATATCACTCGATTAGTACATGTAGTATTTAATAAGAGGGCCGCTATATTATTAATAGATAACAATAAGCTCCTAATAGAGGGAGACTCTAGCGACGATAATATAGCAGACCTCCTAGGCTAGCTTCAAGCTGACTAATTAGATGGCGGCAATTAGGCCTTAGAGGGAGTAACTACCTCTAATTAACAGGGTGTCGAGGGAGTATTAGATAATACTGAAAATACTAATAATACTAATAATACTAGTAATAGATTAGTAATAAATTTTCCATCTAGCTAATTAATATCAGGCCTAACTAATAATATAAGCAGGCTAACTAGTCTAAATAGACGTGATTAGGATAATCTACCCGAATTAAATTAGAATGAGTTAAATAATTAGACTACTAATAATAGCCGAGCGGAGTCGGAATTACTAACTAATTAATATTAGAATAGTCAGGATGGTTCGATACGCTAAATTACTACTGTAATACTATCAGCTGTCGTTAATAAATAATCGACTCGAAATAATAAATCTCAGAGAATTATTCCTAATATATCACGTCGTTCCGTTTATAATAAACCACGGATCGACTATAACTAGACGAATAAGAGGGGTATAAAGTCTTCTAATAACCCTAATAGGTTTAGAGCTATACTTACCCGCGTCGTCGCCGGTACTAAAGAGCGTCCCTGCCTAACGTTAATAGACGAGGCTCTTAGTAGACCTAATAAAGACAAATGGCTCGCTACCGCCGAAGAAGAACTGGCTAATTACGACAAGTAGATAATATAGCAAGAACTATATTAACCACCTCGTAAAGCATATATCTTACTAGGGAGGTAGGTCTTATCCTATAAATATGGGCTAATAGGCGAAATCAGCCGATATAAAGCACGGTAGGTAGTTAAAGGCTTCTACTAAATTAAGGGGATTGATTTTAATAAGATATTCTTATTAACCCTGAAGGCATCGTTATAATAACTCCTCCTAGCCCTAATAGCTAAATATAGGCTAGTCGTCGAGTATTTAGACGTTATCGCGGCCTTCTTGGAATTACTTATTTAGGAAGAAATCTAGGTAGAGTAACCCCACCGCTTTACTAATAAATAATAAGGACACGCCTATAGACTAAACAAAGCTCTATATAGCCTTAAACAAGCGTCTTATAAATAGTATAAAACCCTTTATAAGGTACTTAAGTCTCTAGGTTTTAAGCGCCTTAAGTATAATTATTATATATTTATTAATACTATTATAAAAGTTATTATTACGGCTTACGTAGATGACTTACTATTTATAGCACATAACCGGGACCTAATTACCTAGATAAAGAAGGAACTTAATAAGAGGTTCAACTTCAAATATATAGGAGACCTGAAAGACTATTTAGGAATAAATATTATTAGAAATCTAGACAACTATTCTATTCAGGTCAACTAAATAAAATACATTAACTAATTATTAAAATAGCTAGGTATAGAAAAATATTCGCTAGTAAAATCGCTTATAGAACAAGTAAATATCGCTGTCGCCCCTAACGGCTATACAGCCTCCTTATCTGAAAGGGAGGCTTATTAGTCCCTTATAGGAGCACTTAATTAGCTGAGTATTATAACTAGGCTAGATATTATATACGCTGTTAGTAACCTAAGTCGTTTACTTAATAACCCTACTCCGTAATATATAAATGCGGCGAAAAGGGTACTACGTTATCTATTAGGAACAGTCGACGACGGTCTTATCTATTAACTAGGCAAAAATAATAGCCTAGAGGGTTTTACCGACGCGTTATACTGTGACGACTATAAGACGTCTCGTTCTACTAGGGCGTACGTCTATAAACTATTTAATGGCCCTGTCGCCTAGTAATCTAAATTACAAAAGCTGGTAGCGACATCTATATGCGAGTCTAAATATATTACTATAGTAGAGGCATATAAAGAAGCTCTATATCTAGGCCCTATACTCGAAGAGCTAGGGTATAATAAGGGAGTAGTACTAGTACTCCTAAGTATCGATAACTAGGTAGCTATAAAATTAGCTACTAACCCGATTAATTATACTGCTATAAAATATATCCGAATAAGATATCATTTAGTACGTCAACTCGTTTCTAAAACTAAAGAAATCCGTCTCTAATAGGTTAATACTAGAGGCTAATATGCCGATCTACTAATAAAACCCATCGGCCCTATTAACTTCGGCCTAGCTAGATAATAATTAGGACTAGCTCCGAGCGAAGTATAAGGGCATTCAGATATAGTGGTTAGCGACAGGGAGCCTACCTCGTTGCCACCGATATAAAAGGGAGTGTTGGAATTCAGACCGGGTTAACCTCGGTAGTCACTAATCAGGACTAGTTAGGGGGCCTTGGCAGACTAATAGAGATTTCTTGTAATAGTTATTCTATTCTATATAGCTATATCCATCTATTAGTTATTATAATACTATTATACTACACCTAAATTACGTGTAGATAACTTATTAATATTATACATTTCAATAGGTTATAAGCCCAGGTTCTACGTAACCTAGGAACCGTATAAATCGCATAGCAAGCTTTTTACTAAGACTTAGTATTACTCTAGAAGAAATATTCCTAGAACTATTTATAACAGGTACTATTATGTCTAACTATTATAAAATTTAGAAGCTTAAGGGCACTAAGAACTATAAGCTATAGGAGATTATTATAAGAGTATTACTCGTAGTTAACGGCGTATTTAAGGTTATTAGACCGGAATATAAACCGCTAACTAACCCTAACTTACCTACTACCGGAGGAGTAAAACTCCCTATTAAGGAGGTGGATAAGGATAAATAGGAAAAGTATATTAATCTAGAGGAGCGAGTACTCGCCGCTATTTATATTACTATATCGCCGTCAGCCTATAATATAATTAAAACTCTGAAGATAGTAAAAGAAGTATAGGCCAAATTAAAGTTATTATATAGGACGGACTCCTACGCCACTAAGAAAATAATATACTTCGCCCTATATAAGCTTCATTCAGATTAATTTAAAGACCTTTATACCTACCTCGCTAAATTTAAGGAGTATATAAACAAGCTTCTATAAATAGGGAGTCCGCTAGAAATAGATTTCTAGATAGTAGTCTTCGAGAGGGGCCTACCAGATAATATAAAGGAAGCGGTCTATACCCTTACTAAGATCGTAAGATCTAGGAAGGAGCTACAGGATTTTAAGTATATTACTATATTATTAGTTAATAGGTTTATGCCTTTAAAGACTAAAGAATCCAAGGTATTCGCTAGTAATTTTAGTAAACAGCTAAAGCAAGGTTAATATTAAAACAAGCCTAGTAATAAAAGCCAGGGTAATAATAACGATAAATGTACTTTCTATAGCTACTAATACAATATAAAAGACTACTAGCATGTCAATCTAAAGCTAGGACTAGAAGGATTTATTCCTAAAATAAAGAAAGAGCTGGAGGTACGGAATAAATAATAGTATTAAGACAGATATCCTAGTCGCTAATAAAGTAAATAAAACCTGGATAAATAAAAGCAGGATAAACTCTATACCGCTCGCTTCAAGCACAGCTTATAATAAAATAATAAATCCTATAAGATTATTATCGACTTAGGGGACTAGGAGTATACCTTCTAGGACCGATCCAAGTTTACCGACTATTCACCAGTCTAGAACCATACGGTATTAGGACTAACTGGGGGTAAACTAATAAAAGTTGAAGGGATCGGAATAGTATAAATCCCGGTAATTATCGATAATAAGGTCAGCGAATTCTTACTAACCGATATTCGTCACGTACTAAATATTAAATATAACCTCCTGTCTATTATATAGCTAGACCTATAAGGCTACACGTATACCGGTGGCGGAGGGAAGAATACATTCTATAATAAACACGGCGAGGAGGTACTACAAGCCTTCTTATATAACCGTACCTACTAGCTAGACACTATATAGATTAACTAGATAAGGGTATTCCGCCTTAAATTAATAGTCCCAGCTAAGAATAATACGTCTTAGACCTAATAGTATAAGAGATATAGACACGTTAGTATAGAGGCTATAAAGGCTATAGCATATACTACTAACGTCGACTATAAGGCCGCTAATCGTCTATAAAAATACGAAAAGCAGGAACTATATAAGAGTTGCGTATCAGGGAAAATTACCCGAATGCCCTTACGTATACTAATGCCTAGAGTTACCATCCCTAGCTAATGCTAGCACATCGACTTGGCGTTAGCAAGCCATGTGACTACCCTTAGGGGGTATACTAATGTAATGGTATCTATATACGAAGCAATAGGGTTTACCTAAATAGACTATATAACTAGTAGGGCCGAGTTACTATAAAAACTCGAGTTCCGAATAAAACATTAGAAAAACCAGGGGTATAAAACGGCCTTCATTCGAAGCGATAATAAACTAGTCTAGGGCCGTAAATATCAATAAATCTTCCAGGAATATAGGATATTTATTACCCTATTAGTACCGTATAATCCTTATTAAAATGGGATCGCTAAAAGGAAGAACCGGACACTATTTAGTAAAGTCAGAGCGGTTCTCATTAACGCTAGACTACTATAAGAGTTCTAGGGTGAGGCTATCTACTATGTTAATTACATTAAGAACCTCATACCTAGCAAGGATAGGAAGTCCCCCTTCGAGAAATAGTACGGCTATAAACCTTAATTAATATACCTGAAGCTATTCGGATATTAGTACTATTCGTTCGACATATCGCCGAACAAGAAAAAACTAGATAACAAGGCTATTAAATGCCGCTTCCTTAGCTATAACGGTAAGAGCATCTACCGCGTATAGGATATCAAGGGATAATATATCACTCGATTAGTATATATAGTATTTAATAAGAGGGCCGCCATGTTATTAATAGATAATAATAAGCTCCTAATAGAGGGAGACTCTAGCGACGACAATATAGCAGACCTCCTAGGCTAGCTCCAAGCTGACTAATTAGATGGCGGCAATCAGGCCTCAGAGGGAGTAACTACCTCTAATCGACAGGGTGTCGAGGGAGTATTAGATAACACTGAAAATACTAATAATACTAATAATACTAGTAATGGATTAGTAATAAATTTTCCATCTGGCTAATTAATATCAGGCCTAACTGATAACGTAAGCAGGCCAACTAGTCTAAATAGACGTGATTAGGATAATCTACCCGAATTAAATCAGAATGAGTTAAATAATTAGACTGCTGATAATAGCCGAGCGGAGTTAGAATTACCAACTAATCAACATCAGAATAGTTAGGATAGTTCGACACGCCAAATTACTACTATAACACTATCAGCTGTCGTTAATAAATAATCGACTCGAAATAATAAATCTTAGAGAATTATTCCTAATATATCACGTCGTTCCGTTCGTGATAAACCACGGATCGACTATAGCTAGACGAATAAGAGGGGTATAAAGTCTTCTAATAACCCTAATAGGTTTAGAGCCATGCTTACCCGCGTCGTCGCCGGTACTAAAGAGCGTCCCTGCCTAACGTCAATAGACGAGGCTCTTAGTAGACCTAATAAAGATAAATGGCTCGCTACCACCGAAGAAGAACTGGCTAATCACGACAAGCAGATAATATAGTAAGAACCATGTCGACCACCTCGTAAAGCATATATCTTGCTAGGGAGGTGGGTCTTGTCCTATAAATATGGGCCAATAGGCGAAATCAGCCGATATAAAGCACGGTAGGTAGTTAAAGGCTTCTACTAAATTAAGGGGATTGATTTTAATAAGACATTCTTATTAACCCTAAAGGTATCGTTATAACGACTCCTCCTAGCCCTGATAGCTAAATATAGGCTAGTCGTCGAGTATTTAGACGTTATCGCGGCCTTCTTGGAATTACTTATTCAGGAAGAAATCTGGGTAGAGCAACCCCACCGCTTTACTAATAAATAATAAGGACACGCCTGTAGACTAAATAAAGCTCTATATGGCCTTAAATAAGCGTCCTATAAATGGTACGAAACCCTTTATAAGGCACTCAAGTCTCTAGGTTTTAAACGCCTCGAGTATAATCATTGCGTATTTATTAATACTATTATAAAAGTTATTATTACGGCTTACGTGGATGACTTACTATTTATAGCACGCAACCGGGACCTGATCACCCAGATAAAGAAGGAACTTGATAAGAGGTTCAACTTCAAATATATAGGAGACCTGAAAGACTATTTAGGAATAAATATTGTCAGAAATCTAGACAACTGTTCTATTCAGGTCAACTAAATAAAATACATCAACTAATTATTGAAACAGCTAGGCATAGAAAAATGTTCGCCAGTAAAATCGCCTATGGAACAAGCAAATATCGCTGTCGCCCCTGACGGCTATACAGCCTCCTCATCTGAAAGGGAGGCTTATCAGTCCCTCATGGGAGCACTCAATTGGCTGAGTGTCATAACCAGGCCAGACATTATATACGCTGTTAGCAACCTGAGTCGTTTACTCAACAACCCTACTCCGTAATATATGAATGCGGCGAAAAGGGTACTACGTTATCTGTCAGGAACAGTCGACGACGGTCTTATCTATCAACCAGGCAAAAATAATAGCCTGGAGGGTTTTACCGACGCGTTATACTATGACGACTATGAGACGTCTCGTTCCACTGGGGCGTACGTCTATAAACTATTTAATGGCCCTGTCGCCTGGCAATCCAAATTGCAAAAGCTGGTAGCGACATCCATATGCGAGTCTGAATACATTACTGCAGCAGAGGCATGTAAAGAAGCTCTGTATCTAGGCCCTATGCTCGAAGAGCTAGGGTATGATGAGGGAGCAGCACCAGTGCTCCTAAGCATCGACAACTAGGCAGCTATGAAATTGGCTACTAACCCGATCAATCATACTGCTATAAAACACATCCGAATGAGATATCATTTGGTACGTCAACTCGTTTCTGAAACTAAAGAAATCCGTCTCCAATGGGTTGACAC
>JAABUY010000679.1_pt1 | contig 56111 bp, 53 predicted proteins | sample 5560271 | NCBI WGS metagenome assembly JAABUY01 (sample SAMN10711886, study PRJNA513374) | rock metagenome | isolation source: Antarctica rocks | place: Antarctica: Victoria Land, University Valley | reverse complement strand
GCGATGCTGAATCTCTTGAGCGATGTTATTCTACTGGTGCTGCCTTTCCCAATGGTGGTTAAGTTAAAGATGGGGAGGGCGCAGAAGGTGGGGTTGTGCGGGATTTTTATGCTTGGTGGCATGTGAGCCACTGTTCTGTCCCCGTTTAAAGTGTGTCCATGTACTGACAGCATATACGCAGCACATGCATCATCGGCATCGTCAGGGCAGTAGTAATTAACCGCTTCAAAGGCTTCGACCCACCCTGTAGGCCCCCTCCCCCTCCTTCACCTCCCTCCTTGAGAAGACTAACCGCCTGTCTCCAACAGGGGAATCCGTCGATGCAACCATCTGGTCCTCCGCCGAACCCTGCATCGGCATGGTCTCCGCCTGTCTCCCCTGCATCCGCCCCATCTTCCCCAAGATCCTGCCGAGCTTCTTCTCCCCGACAAAGGATTCTCGAAGGGATATCAATGTTGGGATGGAAGGGTCGAGGCAGAGCGATGGGACGCCGTTGAAGAAGTTGGGGTTGGGGGTTGCGAGGGGAGGGGAGTTTCAGAGGTTGAGCGATCGGGAGGGGAGGGGAGAGGAGGGAAGGGTTAAGGTCAGTAATGTATAGAAGGATTGGGTAATTGGGGGTTATTGGGCTTGGGGGTTTTGGTATGCTGGAGCGACTTGGAGGCTTTCCAGGGTCGGCGTAAGGGAGATAAAGACATAATAGCGGGTTTTGGGGACCACGCGGAAGGAAACCAAGCCCAGAGTATAGAAAACGGCCACAAGGACCAAATCGACATGAGATAACCTCCTCAACAATATTCTCTCAGGGATCAACTCCTCGCCCCTTCCACTCCACTCCAACCCATCCCAACACCCACCTCCATCCACAAACCCAGCCTCCAAACCCCCCTCCGCACCACCCCTCTCACTTCCTCATTCCCCTGCCCAAAAGCACCGACGAACTAAACCAGTCACTGCAACTCTCGGCTCTTCGTATGCCCATTCAAATACTACGACAGCCGACCCGACTTGATTACATCGCTGTCCAACTCCGACGCAAAGGCTTCGGCAAACGGTAGACTAGGTCAATGGCGAGAACTGTCCAGGCTTTCTTGGGGACCGCGCTAGTCGAGAGTGGAGGAGAGGAAGGGAACGTGCGTTTACATATCTACTCCGTTTGCAACATCTAGACACAGAGAATCAGATGCGCAGAGGGGGGGAAGATGTGGGTAGGATACGAAGCGTCGAGTTGTGGACAACGGGGTATGGGCGATGGGGATGTTGGAGCAACGGTGGATGCAGGCGGGTGTGGTGTGGTGTGATGGGATGGGAGGGGAGGAGCACGAGGTGAAGCTCTTTTTTTCACGGGGGAGATATGATGCAATAGAGAGATGGAGAGATTTGCTTGGGTTTTTTGGGGTGTGGGAGCTGAGCGAGAGCGTATGTAGTGGGGTTTCGAAGTTGAGAGGGTCTGGACTCGTGCGTTATGGAACTGATATGATACGGGAAAATGTGTGCGGAGCATGCTGAACGAAGATCTTGCGTGGGTTGTGTTGGAGCTGGGTGGCAGATGGATTAATAATTTTATAAGTTTCTGATATGTTAAATCTCGTACGTCAGTTGGTTAGTGGAAACAAACCATTATTGATATTCCAACTCGGGAAAGTCAAGTCTCCCGCCTGTGAAACGAAGTGAGGAATATTCACAATCCGTATGAGAGCAGACTTATATCCAACCTGCTCCATTACCATCCGTGCAAACCCATCCGCCTCAATCCCGTCTCTTCACATAATCACACAGCCGCAGCAACCATCACTGTCCGACTTGGTCGACGTATTATCATTGTCGCCTGCAGCGGGCGTTGTGGTCGCAGGTTCGTAGGCTTCGGTTTTCGTAGCTTCCGGCTGCTCGTAGGTAGGCTGTTCTACTTCGGCGGGCGCTTGGTAGGCGGTAGATGATTCGTATGAGGCTTCGTTGGTGGAGGCGTCTTGGCCTTGGTAGCCTTCTTGGCCGTCATAGTAGCCATCTTGGCCTTCGTAGTACCCTTCTTGGCCTTCGTAGCCATCTTGACCTTCATAGCCTTCGTCATTAGGGTAGTAGTACCCATCCTCAGCGAGATAATATCCCTCGGGGGCATATTCTCCCTCTGGTTCCTCGCCTCCGTTAACGGCTGAATATACCCCAGCGCCCGCGACTCCTCCGATAACTGCGCCACCTGCAGCGCCGGCTGCTGCGTTCCGGGTATTACTGGAAAGCGGATTAGCCGACTTTGAGGTTATGGTGAACCTTCCTTTCCACTTACTGCTGATTGTTCTGCTGCGTATTGGAAACGTACGTCTGATGCGACCCCGAGTAATTAGTATTCTGCGCCGTAGTGCCAGGGTGATGCTGTACAGCACCGTGAGGCGCAATATGTTGAGGATGAGCCGCGTTGTGACCTGGCTGAGAGCCGGATTGAACCGCTTGGGGATGAGCCACCGCACCACCTCGATGAGCGGTATTCGCTGGGACATGAGCCTGTCCCCGTCCACGAGCTGCAATTGCTCCTCTGGCAATGGGTGCCCCTCGAGTTGCCGGGCCTCCACGGCCTGCAGATCCTCGAGCCGCGGGTATCCCACGGCCTCTGGGTGCCCCTCGAGCTGCGGGCACTCCTCGCATTGCAGGTCCTCCGCGACCTGCCGGTGCTCCACGGCCAGCGACACCGCGTCCTCTCACAGGACCTCCGCGGACAGGACCGCCCCTGGGCGTGGGCGAATGTACTTGTTGCATTCTGCGGTAAAGATGGGAGGGACCTGAGACAGAATTGAATTATTGAGTCGCAGATTTGCGGGCGAGCAACGTGGCGGGGGGCCTGAAGTTTTGTTCGCGCAAGCGTCTAGAGCCTCGACCCAGCGACATTCTTTCTTCAGCCGTACGCCGTTGAAAAATGACAAGAACGATAAGTAGAACTAATGCTTACATTCAGCCTCAGCCTTGCATGGATCGGAGGCCTGATTATGAAATCAAATGGGATGGAAAATGATACGTGTAGTTAGAAACCGTGCATGATGCATCGAGACCTTGCAACCGCCTCTGCTATCTTTGGCTTGGTTGTTGGGTTCTTCTCTCTCGTGATTCTTCATACCGTCATTGGAAATATCACATCGGAAGATGAAGGACACAAATAACAATGAGCCCCACCAAACAGTGCGAACATCCAGGGTGATCGGAAAAGATCATGCAAGAGAATTCCAAAGCAATTAGAATATTGGTAATCATGCCTTCACCTCTGGTGCTCCACGATTACCAGGATGTTGGCACTTGACAGGACTTTACTGGTGCCTGGATTTCAAGGTATCATGGTGTGTCTGGACATGATTGGTCTGGGTCTTGCGTCGAACGCACTACCTCCCCCATCAACGATACTGGCGTTGGCTATACTCTCTAATGCAGTCTGCCTTGCTTTTTATCGTCGTGGCTAGAGAGTATCTGGGGAGATAACGTGACCCAGTCGCGACAAGAAGCTCTACACCTTTTGGCCCCTGATTGCTGCAGGCTTGCTGCATTGCTCCATCCAGAATGTGCTACACGCATCAATTCAACCCCGCTTTGATCATGTTCGATTCTGCCGAGGAATCTACTTATCAATCGAGCTGGGGCCACAACTTCCTGTTTCCTGATGTCGAAAAGAGGCCGCACAAGAGGCAGAAAGCAAAATGCGACGCGCACTCGAGCAATAAGCATTGTTCAGGTACATGCCGTTGCGTATTCGGTGTCTAAATGGATATTGGCTGACAACGAACGAGGACTAGAATACAGAGACAGAACCTGAGCAAACATACCGCCCGCGCACAAGAGCTTGGGCAAGGCAGCAGGATAACGTCGAGAAGAACGCCAAGAAGAGCACAGCTGGTGAACCTGACCGACCTCATCGTCCGCGCAAAAGAGCCTCGGAGAAGCAGCAGAGGAAGGTCCAGGAGAAGACATACGAGAACGTCAAGGGGAGGTCAAAGAAGACCGTCGAGCCCAGACTTGACCAACCTCACCGGCCGGGTACAAGGGCATGGACTAAGCAATACGGGGAGGGTAAACATCCATCACCTAGTCCGAACAACCGTAAGCCACCCCAAGCCAAATTACAGCCACAACCAAGGCAATCGGATCGATCGCATCAGCACTCCGGGTCCAAAGCCACACAGCAAGTGCTGAAGAGTGCAAGGACTGGTAAAGAGACAAGGGATAGGGTAAATAGCAAAGCCTCTGCCAAAGCGCCGAGCCAGACCCAACAACAACCGTTCAACCGCCCGCAGACAAGGTCTGGAGTCCTAGTTCCGAGAACAAACTCTGGGAACCCTCCGGTGAGTAGTCAAATCTTCTTCGTACAGCTAGAACTTGGTTGACGATTACAGACCTCTGGGCTTGCTCGTTGGCTGAGCCGAATAGAATCAGTGTCGCCCGAACGCACTGCAAGAGCTCGCGCTCTATATACGGCACGGGTCCCCGGTGTTCTGCCTGAAGACGAGGGCGGTATGCAAGAAAGCTCAAGCTCCGTGACCACTGGAGAGAATGCGTCAACCGCAAAAGCAAAGGGCTCCAGAGCCACCAAAGTTTCAGCGAGTAAACTTAGATATCGCCGAATCTATCAAGACCCAACGGCCGACGGAAAACTTGAGTACCTCGCGTCTATTATCAAGACAACACTTCCTGAATTATCAAATAAGGAAATAGGAGACCTGCAATCCGCCGCACAGATATTCATTGATGAGACCAGAAGCCACCCCAGAGATAACTGCTACTCCTTCATTGACAACTTCTCCTTCAATTTCGACAAAGCCAAATCAAAGATCAATTATCCTTTTATCAATGAGAAATATTTCAATTCTGACTTGAAGCGATGCCTTGCCGGGAATGAAGCTGTTCTCCAGCGAACCATTATGATACATATTATCAATCAGTACTGGTTAGGTGGATTTTTCGATTGGAACAGCGAGGGCTCATGGTCTCAGCCAGAAGACAGTCGCCTACCTTCAAGCAAGGCCGATACAATCTCGTCACCGAGGCCAGATCTGGCCATGTTTTTTACGTTGAAATCATTCACTGGGGAAGCCATTGACGATCCGATCCCCTCTGAACTCGAAAAGTGCATCTCCCCTGACGGAGGGGATCGTTGCTTCCCGTTTCTGTTCATGGAAGTCAAAAAAGCAGGTGCAGACCTTCAAGACGCTTACACGGCTAATTTACACAGCGCTAGCCAGGCTCTTTACAATATATATACCTGGATGGTGCGTTTGGGTCAAGAAGAAAAGTTTTACAACGATGTCCGTGTGTTCTCATTAGTATTCAATGCACAGGACTTGAGCGTTCGAGTGCATCGAGCTGAAATGCGAGAGAATGGAACAGTTTATTTCTTATTCGACGAACTCTTACCTTTGCAGCGATACACGAAGGATCAAGCATGTCTGCTCATCAAGACTACCGTGGCCGAATATGCGGCAAAAGAACTTCACCCTCTTCTCAAAACTGCGTTCAAAGAAGTTACAAAGCAAGAAAGTGAACAGGCCATGGCACTCTTGGCCAAGCGGAAGGCCAATACTCAAAGCAATCCCTCGACAAAGCGCGCCAGGCGTCACGACAGCGTACCATATACCGGTCAATCATTTCAGATGAGTGCCTTGAGTACTAGCTAGTCGTCGTATGAGATATGTCACCTAGGCAGACCTGGATACACAAATTTCGAGATGTGTTTGTAATGATTAATGAGGTATGGTACAAGGCATGAAGAATGGCGTAATACTTGGCTACCAGGGTCGCTTAGAAAAAGCATACATCTAGGTTGCCTCAGTTCTCAGACGTGCCAACGTCGCTAAGCCCCTTCGGGTTAGCGCTCTGCTGACTTCGCAGCATACGGGCGGCACGTCTGAGTGCAAACCCCTGTAAGATAGATTGATCTGCGTTAATTTGAAATAATACCGAACTTTGCCGTCATCTTATCTAATTCAGACGTAATTTACAGTATTAATGAGATATTCATGTATTTTAAGTCTGCATCATTAATCTTAGCAAAAGCGCGTTTAACAGTGAGTTGAGTGTCGTCTTTCAATTGAAGTGTGATTGATCTACAAAGTGAGCAGAACTTAAACATTTTATTAAGCTCATAATACAATAAGAAAAGAGAGATCTTTCATGTTCAGCAACAGATACTATTCTATAAAGTCACGAAGTGAAAGAATAAAGTGATCAAAGAGAGCTTCACATTACTATCAAAACTGCTATTTAGAGAAAATTTATTGACAAAACTGCATGACATGCATTTGTCACTTGAACACATCTTCAATTTCAAGTTGAATCAAAGATGTTATCTTGCTTGAAATCAGCTTAATATTGAATTATGATCTTGAAGTTGATCTTGAATTCAAACTCATCACACTTGAACTTCTTGAAGCTCGATTGAATCTGATACAGATTTGCATCTAAACTTTTCTTGCTCATTATGCAATGTAGTTCTCTTCATCACATATAATAGTAAATGACTTCAGTCACTACTTTCTCATCAATGTCGATATCATTGACTAGCATTTTCTTCTTATGTGCATGTCTCAAAGAAACATGAGTTGCGCGAATCATTCTTGTGCTATCGAAATCAACAAAATATCTTTCATGCAACTTCTTGATCACAAGAATTGACAGAACTATGATTGCAGTACAATCATTCAAGCAAATCTTGAATTGAGAAACTTCATCATCAAGAGCAGTTCAAGACAGCTTAAAATTCATGTACAAAGTGAAATCATCATACTGACTGAATGATTTGAATTTACTCATGACAGAATGCTTGATGTTTTGTTTGACTAAGTTGAACAAAATATAATGATCTGTATAAAAGTTGCACAAAATTGTGAATGAGTTGCGCGAAGAATTATTAATTTAATGCTTCTTAAGATAAGTTTTCTTCTTAAAATTCTTCTTTTCATCACTCAAGACAGTCTTGTGACAATGCTTTAATTCAAACTTCAATTTCAACTCTGTTTTGACTGTTTTAAAATTAAATGATTTCTTGATCATTCTTATTTCACATTTTTTCATGATCTTCTTCTTTTTGTTGATCAATGTGATCTTGCTCTTCTTAACGTTGAACACATCATCATCAGACTCATCTGAAATCTCATTATCAATTTCATTGTTATGATTAAGTTTACTAAATGAATAGACGAGATCTATAAGAGTGATATGACAATGTGATATTTTAAGCAGACACAGAATGAATATATATTATGATAAAGCTAATTATTAAGAAGCTCTTGATAACTTGAGAAAATCGATCAACTATAGAGAGTTTGTCAAGCATTGTCAAGTCGAGCACGACATAATTCATGACATATTAAGTCGAAGATATGACGTAGTCTAAACGATGTCTTGACAAAGTCATAAAGTCTCAGAGCTAATTTAAATCTGATCTTTGACTCAGTCTCTGAATCTAGTCTTTGATTTAATCTTTATGAGTTAATTCATCATGACAATTGTCTTTTCTTCTAAGTGAGTTCATTCTCAATCTCAATAATTAATGTCTTTGTTTACTTTGATAAATGATGACGTGCACTCATTGATTCGCTCTAGAAGCTCTTGATAAAAATCTTTAAATCTTTGTGAGAAAACAAGAAAAAGAGAAACTTTCGATTGAATGATAATTTATCTTCAATTATAATGCATATAGATGACATTGTAAATAGTATATGTGATGTGTAGTTGATGTAGATGACAGCAATGATGACATGTAGATAGCACATAAACATTGTTTATCTTTCAAGTAAATGATGTTGTTGAGATGATAGAGTGTAAACAAGAGTGAATAATAATTGTTGATTTGTTTATCGTTCTTTCAGTTCTTCTCAACTTCTCATTTTCTTCAACTTCATCTTTTTTCAATCATGATCATATTTTTATCATTGTGTGATTACTTTTAACAAATTTTGAGTATAGCTGTATAGTAAAAGTAAGAGATCTAGATCATAAATCATGAATGCGCAGTGATGCTCAAAGAAAGTCGTAAGATGATGAAGTTGACTGATGCTTGAGTCAAGATTATTACAAAAGTAAGTGATGTCACAACTTGAAATTTCACAACTATTACTGCAACTAACAGTATCATAAGTTTGCTCAAAAAACATTGATCAGATGTGATGATCATGATGCTGCTGATGCTGAATCACTTGTGATGATGCAGATGTCATCAAATTCTGATCGAGAGCTCATCACTTCTACTATTCAAACTTTCAAGTACATCTCAGCTATTGAAGAGAAAATTCAAAAGATGATGAAAGAAGAAATGATCATTGATGCTTCATTGATGATCTTGTTGAATTCACAGACTTTGCAAAATCAAAGAATGATGATGAGATTCACTTATCTCTCTTCTTGATGTTGTTACTGATGCTTTTCAGCTGTCAATTGTGAAAATAAGCAAAAGAAGCATTGCTGATCTTGAAATTCTAGATAGAATGATTTGTATAAAGTGTGCTTAAGTTCTACACATCAAGAATAAAGCATCGCTGTGTGATGTCATCTTTCAAAGAAAGACAATGTACAAGAAGTGTGCTCGCTGTGCGAGTAATGAGAATTTCTTTATCACAGTGAGTATACTTATATGATATGTTTGCTAAACGCTCATGATTTGATATCTAGATTCTCGACATCTGCATTTTGACTGTCAATGAATTCTTTCATCTGCAGAAAATTCATGATAGTGCAATTGAGAATGAAGAAGAGAACGTCGCTCTGAAGACATTCACTGCTCATCAGAAAATTCTTTACAAGAAATTGACAACAACAACTTGTGTGAAGAGTTGTCTTAAAAGAGCTCACAAACTCAAGTCTTTAAAGATTCAAAAGCTCATTCTCAAAGAGATGATGATTATCAATGACATTGTTAAAGAAATTCTGAATGTAAAGCGCTTTGTGATATGTTCAATCTTGATTATATATTGTTTTGTCAGCATTTCTAATTGTTCTGATATATTTTAACACAATCTGTTGTTTTTCAAATCTCTGTCTTCACGTCTCAATGTAAATTTGACAATAAAAGAGAAGAAGAAGTCTGTAATCTTGTCTTGTGTAAAAGATGTTTAATGAAGTGATGATTGCATGATGTTTATTGTGTCGTGATGATTGCGCTCTCTTGTCGAGCGCGTTTGAGCATCTTTGCGCTTTTTTCTTCTGTCTGTTGATTTACATATGTGATCATCTCATTAGAGAGCGAAACTATCATAATACAGTGATTCTTCTTTTCTAATAATGAGTTTATGCTTGAAAGTGAGTGATTATGCTTTTCGCTCATGTTTCAGCCTCGTTTTGAAAGCTTCTATAAGCTTCGAGACATCTTTCATATCTTCGCTCAATATTCATTGATCATATTCAATGAAATATTCTTTTCATTGTATCTTATAATATAAGATTTTCTTTCTTTTTCACTTTTGTAAAATCTTTTCTATCTTTCATTCTTGCTCATCATCAATAAGCTTAAGTATGAAATAATTGAGTATAGAATCATCATTTAGTCTATGATTATACAACTCTAAAAAAGATACATGAAAGACAGAATAAATCTTATAAATGATTGAAAGATCAAGATGATACATCTGCTTGTCTATGAGTTCTTGTATACGAAAGAATTCTATCATTTTATTTGATAACTTCTTGCTCAATTTCTTCTGCTTCAGGTTTTTTGCTGATAACATGACTAAATCATCGACATTAAAGAACTTAAACTTATGTTTTCAATTATAGTACTTTGTCTGAGCATCGACTGCATTTTATCATCATTGCATCAACGTGTTTTGCACATTTTGCAGCATTTCAATGTATTTTTTTGCTGCTGACACTTCTTCTTTCATAGCATCATTCTCAATGTGTATGTCAAAGATTGACTCATAGTCATACATGACTTTAAAGAAACTACAGCTTAACGAAGCGTGCTTCGCCTGATGATAAATGAACTCGACTATAAATAGAAGCGTAGCTCAGTCATCTTACTTTTCAAAACAATTCACTCTTAGATAATGTTTCAACGTTTGATTCTGTTGTTCTGTCTGATCGTCTGTTTGCAAATGAAAAACGATGCTTAGTCATCATTTCATCTTGACATGATAGCAGATCTTTGATCAGAATGCATTGATAAATAGACTGAACTGATCATCAAGTTGAGTTTTCATATCTACATTCTGACTCAACTCGAGTACTTAAGTTGAATCTTCTGACTCGATTTGAATACTCGAGTTGAATCTCATGATTTGACTCGATATCAATCTTGAGTCGAGTCAAAACTCGCTGACTTGACTCAACTCATCAAGCAATCGAATATGACGTCAAGAAAGCTAAACATATAAATTTTTCCGATTTTTCACCTTTGCATTATCTTTTTGCATTATCTTTTTGATAGAAAGTCATAAAGAGAAACATGAAGAGAAACATGAAGAGAAACATGAAGAAAAACATGAAGATCGTTTGATAGAAAGCTTTGATAGAGAACTATGATAGAGAGCTATGATAGAGAGTCATGATGAAGAATTATGAAGACTGTTTGATAGAAAGTCATGAAGAAGAGTCATGAAGAAAAGCTATGATAGAAAAACATGAAGACTATTTGATAGAAAGTCATGATAGAAAGTCATAATAGAGAGTCATAATAGAATATCTATCTATCTATTTTCATGTCTTGATGAATCGAGTCGAAAATTTCAAGTCGATACTCAATTTCAACTCTCTAACTCAATTTAAATACTTGAGTTGAACATCTCAACTTGACTTGAATACTTGAGTCAAGAATTCTGACTCGAATCAAGTCTTGACGAGTCGAGAACTCGATTCGATCTCGATGACTCGACTTGACGCGATCAGTCTAAAATAGACTATCTTTATTAATAATTATATCACTTGAAATCTCATATCTTAGAGCAATCTTCTTGAAGAACAACTCTGCTAACTTTACGACAGTCAGAGTTTTCTTCATAGATAAATAACGCGTCATCTTTGTGTAGTGATCGACTATCACAAGAATCAAGTCATACACGACTTTTTTTCATTTACTAGACGACAGATCTGTTATGAAATTCATAGTGATTTCTTTTCATGAATCTGTAAGTTGAGATAACGATTTCAACTCATCATATGATAAATGACGTTTCATTTTTACTCTCTGACAAATATCACAAGTATCTATATACTCTTTGACATTCTTGATCATACTTTTTCAGTAATATTTGCAATCTAATAGCTCACTGATCTTGTCAGCATCAAAATGTCTTGCTAATGAGTCATCATGATGACGTTTCAACAGCTCTTTTCTGACAGAAAGATCTTCTGAAACATACAATGATTCATTGTACTCTATCATTTCTTGACTATTTAATGTTTAAGCTTCAACATCACTCTTTTGTATACTCATCGTTTTGTCTGCTTTTAGCTTCACAGCAAATTCATCTTCTTGCTGTAAGATCTTAATGAGCTCGACTATGAATTTACTACTGAAGTTGTATGTTGTTTCATGAATTATCAATACTCTGACAATTGCATGTGAAATAAGTTGTTTGCAATCAACAGTTTCAGCAACAGAATTAAGCTGTTTCTCAGTTATGTTGCAATCTCTATGAGTTAATGTTTCAACATTTGTGCTATTTGAAATTATTGATTTGAATTGAGAAATTTTATCTTTTGAGAAATGTACTTCATCTAGATGCGTTTCTTGCACTGCTAGAATCATGACTCTCAGCAGCATACTTCTGACATGCATTGCTGAACATGTACTCATGTTTTCACTGACACTGTGAACAGACATCTTCTTGACTTTGTTAATCACTCATGTACAGTAAATTTCATCTTGCGATCTGCTTTTAACATGTTTCGCTGAATATCTTCGTTCACTGACATTGTGAACGAATATCTTCTTGACATCATTAATCACTTGTGTTCATCAGTGAGTTTCATCTTGCAGTCTGCTCTCAACATGTTCTGCTGAATATCTGTTCATACTTATACTGTGAACGAACGTCTTCTCGACATCATTAATCACTCGTATACAGTATAGTTCTCTGATTGCTACGAATATAGAGCTATTTAAGCTTTCTATTCTAGTCAGCTTTCGCTGCAGAGTGAGTAGCAAACAATTCGCAGAGATGTTTTCATTCTTATAGTCAGATCATCTTGATGACACATTAATTGAGTTTGTCTTTTCTGATCTATGCACTATTTCAAAGTTGCAGATCAACAATCTCATGACTCATCTAACTTGTCTTTCGTTTAACTTTTGAACATTCATAAAACTCTTCAGATTATTATGATCAGTCAGAACTTCAACAGTATGATAATTGTCTTTCACATAGTGTCGTCAGTGTTTAAACATCGCTACTATGACTAGAAGCTTCTGATTATATCTCATAGTTTCTTTTAACGTTTATCATCATTCTGAATCAGAATGCAATTGAATGTCATTGATCTTCGTCATCTGACTGAGACAAAATACTCGCGACTGCATAATTGAACACATTGATCTCAATGTGTATATGTTGCTCTGAGTCAAAGTGTCTTAGTATGAACGTCTTCATAAAGACGTTGCAAAGCTGATTAAAAGCTTGTTTCGCTTCGCTTGATCATATGAATGAGCTCATTTTTACATCTTTTACACTATCTCTCAGCAGTTCTGTTAAAGACTCTGCTATCTGAGAGTAGTGATGTATAAAACGTCGATAGAAATTGATAAATCTCAGAAAAACTTGTATTTTTCAATACATTTTTGATCTGAGTCATGTTTTGATGATGTTTATTCTACTTGAGTTCATCGAAACACTCTCGATGAATATGACAAATTTTAGAAAGTTCACTTTAGTGATGAAGAATTCACACTTCTTCAAGCTAGCATATAGCTTAAACTTTCTTAATCTCTCAAGAATCTGCTTTACGTGATCTACGTGATCAGTCTTCTCTACGAAGAAGATTAAAATGTCATTCAGATAAACAATACAAAAATTATTTAAAAGCTCTGTCAAGATCTTATTAATATAAGTCTGAAAGATGACAGACGTGTTGATTAAATCAAACGACATGATCATATATTTGAAGTAATCGTAATGAGTATAAAACGTCGTCTTTCACTCGTCTTCACGTTGAATTCTGAGACGATGATAGACATTCTTCAGATCTAACTTAGTGAACTGCTTGACTCTATTGAGTCTGTCTAGAGTTTCACTAATTAAAGAAAGTGAATGACGATTTTTGACAGTGATCTTATTCAGATCTTGATAGTTTATGCATAAATGAAAACTATCGTTCTTTTTGAGAATGAATAAAATAGACGCGTCAGTTGAGCTGATGAAGTGCTTAATTCATTCTTTCGCTAAGACATCATCTAGATACTGTCTCAAAGTCGTTAACTTTATGTTTGACAGATTATACAACAATTTATATGATGACTTTGCAGTGATTTTGATTGCATGATCGTGATCTTCATGCAAAAGCAATTTGTTGACATATTCTGTTGAGAATACATCTTCGTATTTTTTCAATTCAATGAGTAGAGTCTGCGTTTCAAGCGCATTTGTGATACAATTCGTTGCGTTATTCATTGCTTTCACTTGATGTTCAATGATCGACTCTTTGACAACGTTGATCATGACAAGAGCATACACAGTAGACTCATCTTGTAGAACTTTTGCAAATGTTTATGCGAAGAACAACTCAAATGCGTGTTCATTCACGTTGAAACATCATGTTCTTGCAATCATGTTTATTCGAATACGCTTGAATTGCATACTCAACATACTCAAGATCAAGAAAGATTCTTTCTTGTCAATAGCATAGAAGATACTTATATCTTTTTTCTCTATGTCTCAGCTGTCTCTCAGTCGATAACACATCTTATAGACGTCATAACAATAAACATTCTGATCATTCATTCAGATAAATCTTGAGAGATCAACGTTCAACAATGACATATCTTGCTTGATGATGAAATGTTAACTAATCACGTTCATCTCAACATTGATATTCATGTGAATCTTCATTTCTGTCTTCTGATTTCTCTGAATTACATGCTATTTATATATAAGAGTCTTTACGAAGAGAACTTCTTATTTTTTCTTGATGATTTGAAGCGTTCATCAAGAGCTTGTCTTTTTTCAAAATCTTGAAATGACTCATATGTGACATTGAATCAATGAATACTCGATTTGCATCAAATTCTTTTGATCTATTCTTGATCTTTTCATCTTTACAATCAGTAGAGTAATGATTTTTTTGATTGCATGTGTAACACGTTATGTTGAACAAATTCTTACTATAATGTGACAAAGCATGTGAGCTTGTCTTTGACGAAGAGTTGAGTCTGATTGATCAATGAGATTTCTTTCGCTTTGAATGAGTCTTCTTGTTGACTCTATCTCGATCATGCAAGTCTTTGTCTCGAGATCGTTTCGACGACAAGACATGTTCTTTTCACAGATTTGTTTTCAATCGAGCGACAAGATTGATTAACACATCTCGTGTGATAGAAATCAACTGCACATTAGTAATGATCATGCGCAGCTCAGATCTTAACTTGATGAATAAATGAGCTCACTTATGCTCATCACTATACAACGAAAGTTGATGTTTCAGAATGCTCAAATGAGCTGCAAACGTTCATATCATCTGATCTGAACGTTGCAATGCGTTCGCATACTGCTGAGTCACATCTATGTTTTGATTCATCGAATTCTCGATTAGATTCAGATGAAAGTCAATAAAATTGAATCACATTTGCTGAGCTGCAGACATAGTCTCTTCGTGATTGAATCAAAGTTTCTTTGATTCATTCTTCAGATAGATTATGCAGTACAAAATCTTTTTCTCATCACTTTCAAAATGTCAAGAAGTATTTCAAAATGAGATTTCAACGTCACGAATTCACTCTCTATGTTCTCTTATGATTTTGTCATGATACTTCTTCAAAAACATTGAGAATTTTCACTTCTGCAAAACGATTTCGTGATGACTTCGTTTCATCATCGTCGACATTATGAAGACGATGCATAAATCATTCAAATTCTTCGTGAGAGCTTAAGTGAAAGCTTGAGTGAAAGCTTAATGACTTCTTTTCATCGTTTTGATGACTTGCAGAGTCTCAATCTCTGATCAAATAGCTGCTAACTTCTGTTTCTTTCGCAGTTCATCATGTTGAAGCATTGTTTATGTCAGCTGTTCATCAATATCAAGAGAGAGTTTCTCTTTTGCTTTTTCACTTTCTGATTTCATTATGCAACGTTCGTTTTCTGATATGATGTCTTGTGAGATTGAGACGTTGTCATTTCAACTCTGTTGCAATCATGTTACTGTTATCATGCTTGAATATTAAATCATCATTTCTAAGAAGAATTTGAAATAATTAGAACTGTGATGATCGAGTTTACTAGATGAATAAACGAGATCTATAAGAATGATATGACAATGTGATATTCTAAGCAGGCACAGAATGAGTATATATTATGATAGAGCTAATTATTAAGAAGCTCTCGATAACTCAAGAGAATTGATCAACTATAGAGAGTTTGTTCAGCATTATCAAGTTGAGCACGACATAACTCATGACATATTAAGTCAAAGATATGATGTAGTCTAAACAATGTCTTGACAAAGTCATAAAGTTTCAGAGTTAACTCAGATCTAATCTTTAACTCAGTCTCTGAATCTAGTCTCTGATTTAATCTTTATGAGTCAATTCATCATGACATTCATTATTGAATTCTTTGTTTAAATTTCTCTTAAATTTCTCAAAATCTTCATTGATCTTCTTGTGCTGCTTGCGTTTTTGATGCATTCTCTTCTCTTTATTCTTCTTATCACTATTGATTTCATTATTGAATTTTTCGTTTAAATCATTCTCAAATTTCTCAGACTCTTCATTGATCTTCTTGTGCTGCTTGCGATTTTTGAGCATCTTCTTCTCTTTATTCTTCTTATTTCTCATCTCATCAACTGTCAAATCATTATTATCTTTCATCACTATGTCTGTCTCAATTTCTCAATAATCAGTTTCATAAGTTACTGTCTTCTTCTCAATCTCTGTCTCTTTTTTCCTTGCATTCTTGAGAGTTTTATTCACAGCTTTCTTAGTCACATTCATCAAGATCTTTTCATTCTTTTCAGCGAGCTTGAAGAATTAAGATGTATCGACAGTGTAAAAAGCACTGATGAAACTATTCAAAGAGAACATAGTTTTGAACACTTGAAGAAGTTCTGCATCATTTTTGAGTTCATCTGACTGAGCAAAATTAGAAACTACATGAGAAGACACTTTTTGAATGAAATAATCAATGAATAATAATGATTAATTGACAAAGCGAAGATACTTATCTTTTTAGCATCAAGTATCATGTCACTCTCAATGTTCATGATAATGAAGTAACTGTAAAACAAGACAATTGTATTTGAGCAGTCAAGAATTACTAGCAAGTTGAGAAAGAATTTGAATGAATTCATGTGTCAGAAACTACAAGAACTTAAAGATTTTTTGAAGATTAAATTTAAATGTGCGCTGAAATTCAAAGAAAAAGATTTAAATATAAAGCTGTTTTAATAAAAATATTTTATCTCTTACTTCTGATCTTTTAATTAACTAACTCGCTCAATCACTTAATGCTTTTCTTTTCTTTTTTAAACATTTTTCAAAAAATTTTTGTTCTGAGAACTATTGATATAAATCATCATACAATGAGATCTATTCTGTTGTTGTTGTTGTTGTGATTGTTGTTATTGTTTCTTTTAATATTATTCTTCTTATTAATTAACACATTCATTCATCATGTTGTTGTTGTTGATCTTGTTTATCTTCATCTCACTCTGTCAATCTCATTTCTCTCTTTTCATCTCATCAACGTGTCTGCTAAATTGATCTTTTCTAGTCATGTCATTTGACAGATTGCTTCTCATAATTCACTCTGACTACTTTTTTAATTCACTCGCTTTATCTGTTGAATGTCATTTCTCATTCTTAAGCTTATCATTCAGTCTAAATAGTTATGTCAGATGCAATTGCATTAATGTTGTTTAAGATCTTTCAAGATGCTTTGAAAGAAAATGTCATGATCGTAATCAATATTTCAATAAAGTATTTTATCAGCAGCATGATGATCAGATCAGAAGCAGATATCAGAATTATGATAAATAAATGAATCATTGCACAAGATTAAATTACTGAGCAATTTAACAAGCTGCAAAATTTCTTTCAGACTGTTGAAGAGAATTTGAAATTCATGAACGAAATTTTATCGAAGATCTGAACTGTCTTGTTGAACAGAGAGATTTGAAGAGCAAAATTTTTCACACAGACTAAGATATTGAAAGTTATTGACATCTCGCTATTGAAGAAACTTTATCAGCGAGCGTTGAGCAATTAAAATCATAAAGAGAAGTATGTGCATCTGATTAAAATGAGATGAAAAGACAACGTTGATGACTGATCATTTGATCGACTGAGAGAAAACTATCTTGATGCAATGATGATGATATTTAAACAATACAATTTTAAGAAAGCAACAACAATGATCATTCAAGTCATTATGACTAAACTTTGAAAAGTAAAGAGTGATTGAGAGTCAATGCATCAGATTATTACTAGCGACTGACAGAACTTGAAAAGAATGAATCATGATATTGCAATTAAGTTATTAATAAAAACAATGTCATCAAGTGAGAAATTGATTATTCTTGAATTGAACTTGCTAAGATTAATCTTTTCAAAACATGAAATATTCAATGAAGTGTCTTTGTCTTGAAAATAAATATGATATGTCAATCAAAAGAATAAAGACGAGACTGAATGAAACAAGAAAGACAGTGATATGATGATCAACGTTGATGAAGTTGTGAGATCAACGAGTGACAGCGACAGCGATAAAAAGATATTAAACGAAGAAGTACTCGATGAAATGTATGAGAATGATGAGTCAATTGAAGAGACTTCAGACTGTAAATGCAGCGAGATTCTCAAGATGATATTGAAGAGAATTTGCAGAAAGTCATTCACAGTCGTTGACATGATGAATGAGATGAAGTGTATCAACACATTGAGAATCTTTATGAAGATAAATCTTGAAGAAACTAGTTTGATGCATGTTTATCATAGACATCTTCTTCATCTTGCTGATCACTTCAATCTACAAGTCAAAATGCTCAATTCAGTTGAATTAAGAAATTGACTGTGTCAATGTTAAGAACATTGCAGCGATCTGATTGCATTCAAGATGAGTTCTCAGTTTACACTATGATGATGTTTAAAGTCAAGATCATGAATTGAGAGTGATGATCATGATGTATATGCAAAACGTTTTATCAAATCAAGTCTCTTAAGATTATCTGAATTCAATCAAGCAAAAACAATTATCAATGAGATTGTAGAGTCTTTAACATGAAACAACTGAGTTGAGATAGAAAATCTGATCATAAAAGATGTTTTTAGTTGATTGTGAAATGAGATGATGATTGAAAAGTTTTACGAGTTCAAGATTGAAAACTTGATTAAAGAAGAATTCAATCTATATCTTCATCATCAATGTGAACAAAATGAACAGTTAAACAAAGACTGACTTCGAACTATGTACTTCTCTTTGACTCAGCAGATCATTCATCAGAATCTATAGTATTGAACTTTATACATCTGTCTGCAATCAGATCAAAAGATACGTTTAGATTTCTATCTTTACTATGCAAAGTATGCTCAGATCAATGATGCAACATACTTTAGACATATTAATATGAATATATTAAAGTACATTAAAAGTGATCACGAAGCAAATATCATTTAAGATTCAGTTTCACTTGATGATAAGAATATTCATGAATGCACAAAGTTTGTATCTGATTTTCATAATCATATCATTGACTGATGAGTGAATGTGTGTTTTCATGAGTGAGTCATGAATGATCATATACATGATCTTGAGAAATTATGAATTTCAGACAACATCTTAATCTATGACGACTTTGTTTCTGTTTCATGTCGACGTGATGATGTTCAAATGATCAGATTTGAAATATTTTATGAATCAACTTTTGATTATGATGAAACTGTGTGAAAAATCGTGCTGTCTTAATTCATGAAGATGTGTAAAGATGAAGAGACACTCGATAACAAAGAGTCAGACAAATGAAGTGATCTGATGATAACTTATGTAAGTCAAACAGTCATGTCTCTTATTTTCTTCAAACTTGTCAATCACTTTGAATCTATATCATACAAATTCTCTTCATCAACACAGTTAGTATTGATATCATCAGTCAGTTAAGTCTTGATTTGTTAAATGAGTTGAGATGATTCTGTTGTACAAAGTCAGACAAATATCATACTAAAAAATGATTGAGTAAGTGCATGAAGAGAGATTAAAGAGCATTGATTGAATGCATTGCATGCTTTCAAAATGATTTTTAAAAGAATTAAATTAACAAAATAATTGTATTATGATTTTGATAATTACTATAGCTTTTAACATTGTTAAAGTAGTGTCAACTAAAACTTTGAATCTTCTCATTATTGTATTTAGTCAAAATAATAAACTTGATTGATGCAAGACAAAATCGCGTCGCGCAGTTTTATCATCAATCAACAACATTAGCAATAATTAACACTCATCATCATAAAGACTGAGCAGTTCAGATAGTAACATCATCAGAAAGATCTTTTTTATTCTCAATGACATTATCAACAAGCTCATTGATTGTTTTGTCAACAAGCTTAAGTCAATCAGATTTTGCAATCTCTTCAGAGCAGCATAATCAAATGAAATCAGTCAAACACTTGCATTGATTATTCTCAAAAATCAATGATGCTTTCTTCACTGCATTTGATTCACTCTCTATCATTGCGTTCTTTAGCAGACGAAGTTGAAAACGTTGATGTCAATGCACGCAGTATGAAAAACTTCAAATAATAATAAAGAAACTTCAAGAAATGAGATGATCTGTATGAGACTTTCTATTCACTTTATGCGAGAATCATCATCAACATACTATGCGCAAAGCGCATGATCAGTTTTTGAACTTTGCTTATGTTGATCTGTCAGATCATGAAGATTTCTTGCAAGTTATTGAAATTGATAGAAAAGATACTCTGTTTTCAAAATGAGATTGAAATTGAGTTGCAAAAACACTTCAACAAGAGATTAAAACTTTAACAAAACATGATGTCTTTGAATCATTTCAATCATTCATCGAGATGACAGAGCTTGAATCGCTGAATCTAATTAAACAGACTGTGCTCACAATTGAGCTGCTGATCTTTCAATGACTTAAACTTATTGAAGTTGTCTGTCAGAAAACATGACTATGAAAGTTATCAACAATAGCGATAAAGTATTCTTTGATGTGATGTGTTGTAATTATATTCATGATTCTTATTCATATAATGCAACTCAATCAATTCATCAACTTTCAGACTGTGATGAGACTTTATCTGTATCAAGAGAGCGCAAGATGATGAGTTTTAGATACATTATGTCAGCTTGAACTCATAGCATTCTACATCACACTTCAATGATGAATGAAAACATTAATCGCTGAAGCTGAAAGAAGAGTTCAAATAATAGATCAAGTCTTTAATGATATTTTCATGTATGATAATCTTGAATTTACAGAGAATAAACGTGATGAATGAGTGAATGATCAACGAGTTTTCAGATCAATCACATTCTGTCTTGTCATTTCTGATTGCAAGTTCAACAATGAGCTTATGAAACAATACATGTGACATCTCAGTAGCAGTCTACTGTCATCAGCAAAGATTGTCAAGCGTTTACTGCTCAAAAACATGAATCACGAAGTATGTTCTTTCACGAGTTGACTTTCAAACAGCAAAGTTAATTATTTTACTATTTCAGATTCATCTTCATCACATAGAGTTTATCATTTGAGCATTTTACATATTGAATGTCTCACTTAATGATGACATTCAATATTTCTGAATCACAACAATGCTCACATTATAAAAACTTGAATCTGAAAAAACGAGAGTTGTTTCTTTGAAATTAATCATGAAGAACGAGAGTACAACATTCAATAATATCAAAATCATTGAAAATATTTACACACGTCAATTTAATTTGAAAGTGAATGATTTCATCTTTCCTCATGTATTGCAACTCATATACAAGAATCTCAAGACTTGATTTTGCATTTGTTTCATCAAAAAATTACGTTGTAACATATTGAAACAATCATTCAATTGCTTTGACTGACTATTGTTCAAGCTTGACTTATGACATCTTCGTCTGAATATGCTGCAACTAATTCACAAGATTCACTGAAATGATATCAAGTCATCAGATGTTTCAACATTGCAGTATGTGACAGATAAATGACATCGAGCTTGTATCATTCAGTCAAATGATTTTCAGACTCTTGAAGAATTAATTATTCATAGTTATTAAGCTCAAATGATGAATATGTGAATCAGACACTTGCAATGTGAAAAGCTTGATCATTGAAAAATTGAAGAAACTTTGCTTTGACTCTCAATGCAAATGATGAATAAGTTTGACTCTTGACTTCAAGTGTTAAATTCAATATCTGATAAAATTCATCAATTTTCACTTACAACTAAAGTCATCATCAAATCATCAGCATGTGATGAACACTTCAACAATCATCAGAACTATTGTGCTCATGTTGAAATATACTTAATTCTTCAATATGCAATTAAGTATGCAAATATTGATTTTCTTTGTTATGCATTATGTCATACGACTGTCATGTTTCAGACAGAGATTGCTGAGACACTCAAATATGAGCAGACTTTATTGTATATTTTTCACTTAACTGATTCAACGATTATGATAACATGATTTCAAGAGTGCATGCTGATCAACAGTCTGATAAATTTACAAAGCGTTGAAGATTTCAATTTTGAACTGAATCAACTTCTTAAATTACTGAATAATAATTTGAAAACGTTTCAGCGCAAGCAATCTAGTTTCACAAAAAACAATGATCAAATGCTTGAGAATTGAACTCAAGAGCGTGATGAAATCTTGCTTTGAAAGATTGCAAGCAGAGAAACATGCATCAAAATTAGCAGTCAAAGACATATAAAGCATAATGTTTAATTTAGCTTTCACGTCGCTACGCAGATTGAGTCAAGATAAATTCTCACTTCACTTAACTGTTAATCTTTATATCACAAGACTTAAAAGATTTGATGAGAACATTTGGAAGTACAATCAGCAGCATGACGTGAAAGTCATATCTTTTGATATCATTGATGACGATGCAGAAGCAGCTATTAATTTCATTGACTCAATTATTAACACATCAGATAATCTCATTATTTTGACAGATTTTCTTGAGACATGCAATTACTTGTTTATCGATTGAAATCTTCGCGCTTGAAATCAATAAATTGACATCACGCGATTTTAGCTCTCATATTTAGTTGAAAGCTTTCTTTTTCGCTCTGTTCTCTTTGATGATGAAAGTTCTTTTGAATTGTTCATTGTGCTATTGATTTCTATCTCTTGAAGTGTTTCACAAGACTATCGTATGTTTGTTGAATTACTTGCATTAATCTCAAACTTTCGCTCATTCTTTGTTAATGTTTGCTCAAAGCTGATTGATTGCAATGCTTTATCATGTGACTCATTCAACGTTGAAGACTGAATCTTTTCTTTAAGCTTCACACTCTTCATTGATGACTTTCTCATCTTGACTCGCTTTTGTGAATCATTCACTGTGTCTGCTGCGTCTTCAATCAATTTATCATATTCACAAGAAATGAGTTAACTGTTTCTTCAATTATTGAAATTCATCAAAGCATCATTTGCATTCAAATCTGAGATTCTATTTCTTTTTATATCATTGACTCGTCTTCACTCATTGAAAATCTCGCTTGCATCAGAGCTCATGCTGTGATTCTGTTTCAATATGATTATAATCTTGAGATGATATATTTGAAGATTATTTCACTCATCTTCAACTCAGCGTTGCAGACTCAATTCATCATGAATATATTCAGCTCAATTTGTCAAAGACTTTAATATACTATCAAGTATTATTAATGATAAACAATAATTCATATAGTCAGTGAGAAACATTCTGAGAGTCTTCTCTGCTCATTACTCTCGATGTTGACAATATAGTCATGAACAACGAAGTGAGTCTTTCTCTGAATCTTTGATCAGCTCATCATAACTCACAATGAAGATTTGAGAATTTAAATCACAATTAAAACAACAAGATCTGAGCTTTATATAAATCAAAGTTTGATAAACTTCGTTTTGAAAGAAGTTTAATTTCACATTGCAAATGCAATTATTGCTTGTTGAAGCATTCAATAATTTTCAAAGCTCAACTTTTATATCGCGACGTTGATTTGAATCAATGCAAGTCACGCTCTTTTTTTTATTTTAAATCTCATTTCTGTTTCTTTCTGATTTATATTGTCTTGATCATTCATCTTTTTTTCACTTCTGAACTTTAAAAATCAAAAAGAATGTAAAAGTGTAAAATTTGTTTGATCATTATCACAATGCATGTCTTGACTCAAATGCTGATACAGCTTTGACATACAGCTTGATAGTAATCATTGCAAAATTCTTGCTACATCAGAATTGTCAATGTCAAGCTCATAAACATCTGTCACAATTAGAATTTGAGACGTTGCATTCTCAGTTGATGATTTCTTAAAAGAGATTGCAATTCTAGTTTTATCAGTTGAGATCATGTCAAATAAAAAGATGTCACTAAACTAATCACGTCAAGTTGAGTACTTAAGTTTGAATCAAGTACTCGACTTGAAAAGTGTTGAGTTGAATTGAAATTCTTTTAAAAAAGTGTCAAGTTGAATTGAATTGAGAAGCTTGATTTGAAAACTCAATTTAAAAACTCGACTCAATTCAACAAGATATTAAATAAATGTAAATAGCTTGATTGAACAGTCTTCATGATTCTCTTCATGACTTTCTATCATGTTTTTTCGTCATGACTCTCTATCAAAGTCAAACAATCTTCATGTTTTTTCTTCATGTTCTTCTTCATGTTTCTCATCATGTTTCTCATCATGACTTTCTTCATGTTTCTCTTCATGACTTTCTATTAAAAGATAATGCAAAAAGATAATGCAAAAGTTAAAAATCGGAAAAATTTCTATATTTAACTTTCTTGACATCAAGCTTGAGTTCTTGACGAGTCGAGTTGAGTTGACTCAATTCTCAGTCAAGTCGAGTCACGTCAAGTTGAAAATATGAGCAACTTAACTTGAGTTGAGTTGAAAATGTGAGCAACTCGACTCAATCTTGATTTGAGTTCAAAATGTCAACTTGAAACTTGACTCGATGATTAGTTTAAATGTCACTCAGTTCTTAAAGTCATGAGAATATGACAGTTGATTCATTCGATGACACATTAATGCACAGACGTTATTGATGATCTTTATGAAATTCATGAAAATAATGATCTTAAAAATGTTCAATGAATCATTCACTTACACAAATAAGACATGCTGCAGATCAAGCATACTGATTGCAAACATTTGAAGTGAGTTAATCTGAATATATATTTCAGAATGATTCAATGCAGTTTTAATAATTTTGATATCTGAACTAAAATTGCATCAATCTTTCACAATGATTAATGTTTTTGCATTGACAGTTGCAAAGACACTCAGAAGAGAAAGTTTCACAAACAGTCTTGCGTGAAGCACTTCAAGATCAAAGTACTTTGAATGAAATGTATTTCACTTCAATATTAAGTGCATCTTATCAATAGTCAACAGACATAAATTTGCAAAAAAACTGACATGTTTTAAAATCTCATCATTGAAGAATTTGAATATTGCAATCTCTGAACTTATGAACATTGATTCATTAGCATCTTTTGAAAAATTTTAGCTTAAACTGAAAACTTATGATAAGTGAAACTTTCTTGATGAATTAACGTAATATTGAAACTGCTGTGACTATCTTCATTCAATACAAAGAATTTACAATCACTAATGTTTTTTAACTTTTTGCACTGCTCATTCTTCAAAGCATTTAATGACATGATGATCAATGCTGTTTTAGCAGAAATAAACATCAAGAATGTGATCTGAAAAATGATGCTTTTTTCAAATTCAATTTTGATGATGAGAATCACATTCTTCTCATTCTTCAACAATAAATGAAAAGTGTCAATCTGTTGAGTTCTTGACATCAGTTGAAATCAATTTTTGATTGTTTGATGCACATATTCATCAGAGATTGACTTGCATGATTTGATCATAATCAGTCACTTCTCAGTCAACTGCTTCAACTTAGCACACTTTCTTGATCATCAAAAAGAACATTCAAATTAAATTTTCATCACACAACATGATACAAGTTCAACTAAGTTCAGTTAATGATATGATCATGAGATATCTGATGATGAAAGCAAAAATCGAAGCTAGCATATTCTTGATCGCGTTGTTCAACTACTTGAATTATCACATGCAGTCAACTTGATGATGCGATTATGCAACTTATTGATTTCACAGAATTTTATTGATACTTAAATTAGACGCATCAGATAGAGCATATGTGAAAGTACTATCACAAGTTCACATACATTATGATTTACATGTTGTGCATTGATGATCGCGTCGCAAACAAGAATGTTGTGACTTGCAAAAGTTAACGAGACAAGTTGTGCGAGCTGTCATCAAATTAACGCAGATCAACCTATCTTACAGGGGTTTGCACTCAGACGTGCCGCTCGTATGCTGCGAAGTCAGCAGAGCGCTAACCCGAAGGGGCTTAGCGACGTTGTCACGTCTGAGAACTGAGGCAACATCTAGGCGTACCTAGGAGAGATGCTTACTAAGATATCAATTCCAATCAATATTATGGGATCTCGTGATTATTCTGCCATTCTTTCCATTGTTCGTTGTCAATTTTGGTAGGCATAGCAGAGCATTACTGAAATCTCAACGCCACCAGTATTTGATTTCGGGATTCGACCCGGCAACAGTTGAGATAGGGGCAAAATAGGAGAGAAGGGCGACGGCTGATCATGCGGCATGCAGAAATGGAGCATTGCATGGTAGAACTCATTGGCTTTTGGGCAGACTATCAGAATGTTATCCCTTGACTGAACTAGTACCATCTTACCATGCATCCTGAACTGGCTCATCACGTCCATGAATGTTTTCGAAAGACACGTCGACCAGTGCGCTAGCGTTGGAACAGTGTTCCTAGGGTAATCCACTTAGGGTACCACTATCTATGTGGCAGGAATAGTCGGTCATTGGGGCCATTTGGGGCTATTTGAGACCACTGTGGAGTGTTCTATTCCTCAAGCACTACAAAACTTGGCCGTTAAAACGCAACAGCACCGGTGTCGACTGGGCCTTTGTGAAGAAGTCTTCTTCATCACTCAACTGGCCAATCCGTGAGTGTATTGCTTACACCATAATTACAGCTTTAAATACCGAAAGCCACAATCTTGTGTTCCCTGTCTACTGCTCGGAATATCGCACGGGTTGTTGCATCTCTCTCTCGAAGATTCTCTACCTACCGGATAGTTTATACGTTTCCGTAGTCTTGATGTAATCTGCTCCTCTACCCTCGTGATTCCGACTCGACGGGCATGATAACAAGGCCCATATGAGTTTCTGGACGCAGTTGCACAATTCCACCATTACTTACCCAGCTTCTGTGCATTTCATTTGGCAACATGTCGTGCATAGCTCGGTCGATGGAGACAGCACAACTCGTTTATTAGGTATTGAACTTTTCCGTACCTGCAACTTTTTGCAGAGAATGTCAAATCAAGATGTTTTCTCTCTGGGTTAAAGTCTCTCGTCTCAGAAAACTCGTACACCTTTGTCTGCACACCCGAGCAGAAATGGCAACAATGGATCCGAATTCTCGCACCTACCGGATTGCTGCATCAACTACTGCACCAAAGAAGTGTGACAAGAAACTCATTAACCCCGCTTTCAGAAGGACCAACTCCTGAGAAGAGTCCACTATTGATTGTACCCAGGACCACAGTCTCTACCATCTTCTAATTGAAACGGGGGGACGTCAAGATCACAAAGCGAGATGCGCGGCAGAAGAGGCCGATCGAAAGCATCGTCAAGGGGGGTGGGCAATTATTCAATGCCGAAATAGTTACTTACCTTTGTTAACATTGGTTCTAGGAATCTACACGGCGAACTTGCTCATCTGACTACTATCACATAGAGGATCAATCTGACGGGAGGGTGAAGCCTAAGACGCTCAATGGCAGATTTTCCTCCAACGATGTACGAATCCCGAGTCAAAGAGCTAAGCGGGAAGGTTGGTTCTGGGATGAAAGAGAAGGAAGATACTTCTACGCTGACTTTGATCAGAAAACAAGTACGTAGCCCATTCGACTATTTGCATTCCCTAAGTCGCTACCGCATAGTAAGAATGCTGGAGACTAACTCAAGGTCGTACTTAGTGACGTGGAATCATAAATGGGTCAACGATCAAGTCTACAGTCCGCCAGCACAACCACAATGGGATCATGAAAAGACTATCAGGAGAAAATGGTTCGAGGAACCAGCCATACCACAATCCAGGATATCTACCACACGAGATCGAGCAAATCGTGGACCATCCCCAGCTCCAATACTTCCGCAACGCGAGAGCTTGCGTCGACGGAACGCCACACCCCCTAAATACACGTCGCGGGATCAGGGGTCTAGAAGTAAGATAAGATTTGTAGTGGACATTGACACCAAGACTTATCCCGAAGACCGTCGTCCCGCCTCTACCAGCAAACGCAACGCTTTGGTCAAGTACCCTCTTATGGAGAGCAGGGATTTGAGCCCTGAGCTGGAATACTTTTCTGATGGAAATGATCGCTATATTCTCGGAGATCAGTACGAGCATACTGCATTTCGTGACAAGCGAGCTGTAAAAACAACAACGGAAACATATTGGCGCAGAAGGCGACCATGAGCCAATCTCACCGAAGCTTGATTTCTTCGTTCGCTGATGGTGGAGGCCACAAAATTGACAGCGGCGGGTTTAACGTGTCTAGGTCCAACATAGTCTGTCTTTTTGTCGATCCCCCGAGTTTTCATTGCTCCAATCGATTTTTCAAACATTGATTGCTACCAGCTATTCTGACAGTCGTTATTACTTCACCTAGCAGATAACCAGTAGCTAGTGGCATCAAAGAAGCGCAATTATAAAGCCGGGTACGCGAGACGCTGAAGTAATGTGAATCAGACATAAGAAAAAGCCTTTTCACACCGACTTGGTGAATTGAATTGTGAATCTTGCAGTTTAGAAGTGGTGGCCGAACGCCTACTTGAGTGATACTTCAGGCTTCAATGATCATTTCATTCTCCCTTTGAGACGTCCTCACCATTGAGCTTCTTAGTACATTGAAGTTCTTTCGTTCCTCCAGATCTTCCGTGAGTCGGATTCAAGTAGCGTGAGTCACATGCTGAGGAAGGTTTTTGAAGAATAGAGACCATACATTTCGATATTGATCTTCTCGATCATTTGGACATCGAGGCGAGTAGGTATATATTAGAGACAAAACTCAAGGCCTGGCTGACTGTTCCTCGAGTATGGCAACGGATGATTGGGGAACGATTGACTTCCATAACGACGACCGTCAACAATTGATCGAAAACATCCACTTATGCGCCTATGTACAAGAACTTAAACAACCAAGGAGATGAGAGCGGACGACCCCCGACCAATCACTGGGTAATATTCCTCCAACTTCGTGACAGCGTGGCAAATTCGGTCAAGGTGGATATGATACCGGGAGATGGTGCCGATGGACTTGCTGGGACGGTCATCTTGGATTCGAAGGAATACGTTGTCACCAATGCATCCATCATGACGCTCACATTCAAACCGACCGAACCGGTGACGCTCCAAGCTATCATGGATTTGATAGTCAAAAACAAGAGGGACAAGTACAGGTTTACAGACGAAGAGGGTTGTAGATATTGGATGTACACCTTGATCTCGGACTTGGAAGCTGGAGAGATTCTCGCTCAAGGCAGCGCAACAACGGCCTGGGCGAGCATTTCTCTCTACTGGCGCGATCCAAGCGGCAGTGAACCAAGGATGGTAGAGAGAGGAACCTTCTAACAGGGTTTCGTTCGATCTTCTGGACCGTCGCCATAAAGTGTGGAAGCATACATGCGCCAAGGGGCAATATCGGCCATTTGCATGGCATTAGATAGACCATTATGTTGATGACTTACTACTATCTTGAGAGACATTGAGAGACTTATGCATGCGGTGTACCAGTAAATGACATCTCTCCGTGCGGTGTTCTGATTAATGTTTTGATGTGTTTGACTGCGCTAGCGTGACCATCACCCGCAAGAATTCAATCGGTACTCGTATGCACGGGGTTTCCGCGCACACTGGGTTTCCGCGCACTCTAACTAGAAAGGTTAGTTACAGATAGTATCCCGGGGTTTAGCGTGCCCCGGGATACTATCTGTAACTAACCTTTCTAGTTAGAGTGCGCGGAAACCCCGTGCATACGAGTATCAGCCACGTACATTCCATGGATTTGTACCACCTGCAAAATCGCCATAGTTGCAGCATTCAACTTGACACAAGAATAAGATCTTGGGCAGCAGAGTCTTTGATTGATCGTCTCAATGTATCCATCTTCATAGTGATTTCGCTGCTGTGGTGGTGTTGTTCGGGACTCAATGCGATGTGGTCGCTTTCTCCCTCTTACCTGTCGCCTACAGTATATTGGTATATGAGGGTCAGAGCGAATATGTGCATGTAGATATATTGATTGAACTATCTAGTAGGTAGAGCATATTTGGTAGAGCATATCGATGAAGGAAGAAGTGGGAGGAAGGATAAATACCCCTAGCGCCAAGCCGCTTCGGCCGGAGCGGAAATAACTAACCGCCGGGGTATACGTATGAGCATACGTATGTTCATACGTATGTGCATACGTACCCCGTTTCCAACACAGTACACCAAGATGGACTGCAGTTTCCAAGAACAATTTCTCGAAACCTATTCGAACTCTGATCTAGTGCGCTATATCCTTGAGTGTCCGACTTTATCTGCCTCAATCCGCAGAATCTTTCTGCTGTCTCCAAATCTTGTCGCCAAACAACTTATCGCCGCCAAAGCGCCCGATGAGATTGCGGCGATGAAGTTATCGAAGAAACTTCATATCCGTGTACCAGATATCAAACGAGTCGTTGAGGACGACCGCAACGTATATGTCGTAATGGACCGAATTCATGGAACTACTTTGCAAGAAGCATGGGCTCAGATCAGTTGGCTTGGGACCTTCCGATTGGGGTTTCAACTGCGTCGATTCGTACATGTCATGAGGACTCTAAATTCTCCTACTGCAGGATCATTAGTTAGCGGGAAATGCGATTCCATCTGGCTGCATGACTACTACAAACTCCCGTTACATGCAACGCCAGAAGCTCTAACGTCCTTCATCTGCTTCTGGCTGCAATACGTCTCCAAAAGAAGTCTCGGGCAGAAGGGCAGGAGGTCTCGCAGCGACAAGCAATTCGTGCCATCCACCCCCGCCTCACTTGTCTTTACTCATCAGGATCTCGCGCCTCGTAACCTTTTCGTCGACAATCAGCGTGATCTTTGGCTTGTGGACTGGGGTTCCTCAGGTTGGTATCCGAAATACTTTGAATACGTTTCTATGCAGAGCTTTGACGCCTCGAATTGGGGTCTAGCAGCTCGGTTGCGGTGGTTTCTATTCAACTGGGTTTCGGTTGGGGTCTTTAGGCGCGAGCAACGGGCTTTGGAGCTTGTGAGGTCGAAATTCATACGATGCCCCATTGGAAGGAAGGAAATTGTGTTACCAGCAGGTGCACATTTGAACGCGATCCATCTGAGGAAACCAGACGTGTAAACATATTTTCAGGCCGATATAGGCATACATGAGTGGCCGCCGTTGCATTATAAAGGTTCTGGAAGGAGCATATCTACTCCTGAAATGTGTCAAACAGCGCCGCCGGATTTGGGCAAATGTCTGGATTCGAATTCAACGGACCATATCTTGAGTTAGTCACAATAAATCGTCCTTACCCAAAGCTGCCGCTACAAAGAATTGGAATTATCGACCAAATCTCCCACGGTCACACGGGATGCTGTGGGTCTGGGATACTGATCCGCGGCAATACCCTTAACGGTAGGTCACTGAGCTGAATGCTGGAACGGCTGTCCTTTGGCTGTAAGTGAGCAAGAGTCACTCGGCTGAATGGGAGACGAGGTCGTCAAAACATCGATAGACTCTTTTTGGATCGATAAAGTAGGCGGTAACGCATATCTGCCGGTCTTTGAACGACTGACGATCGACAAGTGATTGTATGAGGACAAGGACAGGTCAAAGTTCAACAGGTATTTGTTTGACGAGATGAATGTGTTTCGAAGGTCTTGTGCCTTGAGCAACTAGTGCTCTAGAAAGCTCTAGCGAATACAGTACTTCTCCAATGGCCATTCTCATCCATCCATAGACGTGATGGCGGTACAAATTAAACCTAGGACACATAGATATATGGCGCAGTCTCCGGGGAGAGTGAGCTCAATGTCCAATTAGTATTACACACAGTGTACGTTGGCAACATGCGGGAGAACCTGTGGACATAAACTCCCGCCACAGTGGGGCTCACAAAAGTGGAATAATCAGCCGAAAATAGAGACACATCACAGGGCTTTGACCAATCAAAGCTTCCTCGGGAAAAATCTACAACCTAGAATACAGACAGCTTGGAGAAATCAGCACAAAGGGCAGACATCAAAGAAGAGCCATCTCAGTTCTAAAGGAAAGTATTCATAGCTGCTGTAGCGGCTCTGATATAGGTATCGTAGATATGCCTTTGGCTAACTCGACCTCCACTACCTCAATCGCGCATGGTTAGTATGATACTGCACGTGCTCCATATTCTAATAAAAGGTTCTACTTGACAGAATGACCTTCTTTGCAGCTAGCATGAGTGCTGAAGGGAAGATAGGATACGAGTTATTCGCAATGATGCACTACCAGTCGTTAGAGGAGCGGAAGCTCCATGCTACGTATCGTCAAGTGGCGCACCGGTGAGGTATCAATGCTCGTTTGTGTATGAGCGGATCAAGATACCGAAGTCTGATAAAGCTGTAAGCTCGTTTGGCAGCGAGTTGAAATTGTGCTTGTAAGCTGATATTGAAAATGAGCCGCGAGGTATGAGAAACCACAGGAACGGTGTAAGGGATACTCGGGGATACCCTTACCAAGTCATTGGTGAGTGGGTGCAAAAGTTGAGAAGACGATGCACTGGTCATTTGTAAAAGGTATCGAGTGGAGAATCGGAATCCTTGTGCAATTGAAGCATTGAAACTTGGCATACTGAACCCATCACTTAGTCACATAGATGATCCGATATCACTGATCATAGGCCATCTTTTACTGAGTCTCGAAACCCCTGTCATTCCCTGCAATAGCCCTCACCCTTCATTTTGCACTATGCTGTGGAGGTGACTCTGTCGTATATGAAAGTGTAGCGACCATTGAAGAACATGAAGATGATGGGGGCGGTACGGGTGGTATTGAGGCACAGTAGCGGTTGAAGCAAAAAGCCGATGAGAATCGTGGCGATGATGATCTAAGAAGCAATTGAAAGCGGAACAAGCCACCCCTTTATGCGTTCCAGCTTCCTCAGCCTATTGTAGGGTTCTGCAAGCGGTATGACCTAAGTGTTTTGATCGACAACTTGGCAAACCTGACATAGCTCATTTCATTCTACGTATAACGAAGCGCTAATGATACCAAGTATCTTCAGCGATATTTGATGGCATTATGCACGTTGATGCGCTCTTTGGACATTGTTTCCTTGGCAATATCTATCCGAGGATCAACAATCAACAAGCCTTGAGAGCGAAGCTTATGATATTCCCGGAATATAGTATAAGGCTGGTCGAGAATACTTTGGCCGTCACCCGATGGCCTATGCATGATTTTATGTCTAATAAAACACGTTCCCGGATAGTTTTCGTGAAGTTCCATCAATCAGAACGTAAAGCTGGAGATAATATTTGGTTTCGTGATATTCACATTTGGCTGGTCGTCTGATGGTCCAGTATTGTTGATGCCAGGTTGAGATCGAGAGATTCAGAATCGCTGGCCAGGAGGCTGATATGTGAGGTGAAACGAAAGACTACAAGCTTGTTTGACTCGTCTTTCAAAGTTGGCAGAAAAGTGTTAAGGAATAGAAAGCTGTTCTCGTGGAATAGAAGAAGCTCTTCTAATCATTGGCTTGTTTCTTTGCCTTGATCTAATGAGACATCATGGCTCGCAAGAACGTCTTGGGCACACACCATAGCATCAACTATCGACACAGGCTTAAGGATCACCTCTTGTACTCTTATAGGTGCTTCCATCTCTGGCGCTTTCCGGGATGAGAAAATGAGTTTGCAATGATAGTCTTCACCAGAATTTCCAAACTCTCTAAAAAATCAATAAAAGCTACGTTCTTGAGTAGAAGAAATGTCACCTGAAAAGCCTTTGTTATGCGCAAGCGGTGGCCCGACGTTGTCAAGGAGAACGATATATCGTGCTCTGTGTATGTTTGTCTTTCGATCAATATCATCGCATGTCCCTATGAAAATCTCATTTGCAATCTTCTCATAGATCACCGAATCATACCATAGACCTGACTCTTTCTGGCAGCCAATGTAGATTTTTTTCTTCTACAAACCCTGATAAGGCCTACCAGTCCTATAGGTACTTTAAAAACGTAGTCTCGCCGACACCTGGACCGCCGACCAGGTTTACGACCTTGAATTCTTCGAGAATACTTTCTAATAGAAGCATGTTCGTGTCGCGACCCAGAATAGTCAGCACAGTGCTCGGAGTGTTCCGAGGTAACTCAGAAGCGGATGACATTATACTAAGAGCAGAGAAGTCAATTATATCTGGATTGAGGGCGCCTTCACCAGTCAAGAACACTGTAGCTCTATGGGTTTGATATAGAGCCAATACGAAATCATCTTCGACCTCACACTCGTAGTGTGACGAGCAAGTCGGTTTGGATCTGTCCGGAGGCGTAGCTGGGCAGTAAAGACCGCACGTTGGAGATCGTAGCGCTTCAAAAGAAGGCAAGTGTAGAATTCGTTCATGGAAATAGTAGCACTATGAGAAATCAAACCATATGACATTGCAACGACATTATCAATCCCGTGGGGATTGAAAACCTTTGCCAGATTGCTTGATTCGGATGACGAGATCTTGGCCGAGTCACAAGCATTCAAGATCACAGAACCAACATCTCATTCAGCAAGCGCAGATGCAATCTGTGGTGTGTCTAAAGGACTCTACAATGTTGATGAGTGCTCGACGGAGAAAAGCATAGCCCGGCCCTGCAGTGAAAATAAGTTGGGTATCGAGTAAGAGAGAATTGTCGAGCGTGCCTTCCTTTATGAATCATACTATGTAAATCAAAATGAACTATAGAGAAACGGCCCGTCTCGTAACCTTTCAACATGGCTCTGGTCTTTTCCCATGTTCCTGGTCTGACGAATTGCATCGACATTTGTCTTCTTAGGTCCTAATAGCTCTGAATAAGACTCCAAATAAATTGACTATTGAGACGATATGGTAGATCATCTCGTTGCGTTGGTCTTGTAGAGACGGGTAAGATATTGTGTATTTTGGAGGCGGCTCCATGGTTTCCAGAATTCTGTGCGAGCGCCGACAAGCCGAAATATCAATACCGGTTTTCCTAAGTGTTTGCCATGCACTTTCACGTCCCAGAAGCTCCCGATGCAAATTCTGCAGAGCAGTACCAACAACAGTATCCTCGATACAAAGACGTACTGCCCGCAAAGAATCATTGACATCACATTCAGCTTTTGCTGTCGTGATAAGTGACTCCACAGGAGCCTGGCGACTCCTGCTGTAGCGATGTAAATGTTGGCTGACCTCCCTAGCTTTTTTCCTTGCGAAAGGATCACTCAACGTACCACGCCAGATGGCCCCTCTTCCGCGGCGCTGACAGGGTTCTTTGTAGCAGCCACCCAATTGAGCCTTTTCGGGCCACCACTTAGGCTCACGGTCCATTCTTGGAATTCTGGATCATATCGCTGAGCAGTTAGCGTGTAATGAAGATCCATCTGACCTACTGTAATGATGTTTGGAGGAGTATGTGACTATTCCAGTACCACCAGGGGGTGCGAGAAGTCACGGTAGCATAAGCGGCCAAGCATAACCAAGGTATCCCTAACCCCCCCAATTTGACCACTTACATTGAACAATCACCATAAATCCGTCTTGATACCTTTACTACCCGTTTTAATTAGCTGTTTGCATCGCCAAGGCATTTTGCTGATTCTAGCTCGTATTTCGTCTATTGTAATTCGATCCTATTCCTCGAGAATTATCTCTTTTAGCTCCTTCAGAGTGTGCTGTGTGTCATTCGGATTCCCGCCTCCTAACACGTTGTTTTAGTATGTTTCATACTCCTTCGTGTGAATTCAAATCGGGCGACTGAGCTGAATGCTCGTGCTTCAGAAGCTCGATATTGTTGTTTCGTTTGAAGCTTTTGACTAAATTGTCTTTTAGACCTTTGGTTTCATGGCTCGGATCGTTATCCTCCTGTAAAATAGCTCATTTTCCAGCTGCTTTATGCTCGTTGACGACCTCCAGCAATTCAGGTAATATCTTTTTCGTGTAGTACTTGTTAGTCATGAAATTTCCTTTTGGCTTAACCTCTGAATCGTGAGGTTTTCGCGACTCTCGGTCGCGTATTCGTCTCTGATACTTTTCTTTCGTTAGATATTTGCTTCGACGAGGCTTGAGCTTCTGTTTGACTGACTTCATAGCCGAAGGATCGTTCTCATCGTTGCAGAAAATCAGAGAATCTTTGGCGTGCCATGGCACGAAGCCAGCCATGTGCAGTTTGAATCCGTCTCAGCGTGTCAGGAATTTCTTGCAGATTATCTGAGTGTACATCTTCGATGCACCTGATTCGAATCAACATGTGCCTCATCCGTAAAAGTCACATAAGTTCAAAAGCTTTCCACCGGTTCTGATTCATAGTCGTTTTCATATTGAACACGAGCCTTCTTGTTTGCGAAGCTGATTAGCTTGACTGCAGATCTTCTTCTCATTAGAATTCTTGATTTATGTTTAACACAGTGCTCTCTGAGTGTACAAAGACTGAAAGATAACTGATGATGAGCTAATCGAGCTTCATCTAAAACTTGATCCCGTACGTGATTTGTGACAGGATCGACTGGACGTTGTAAAAGCTCTTCAGTGAGCTTGGAAGATCGACCGGTTCGATGTTTTCCTATCCTTCTTTGAGCTGACAAGCTCATGTTTCTTTATTGACGTAGCTAACGAAAGCCTGTGTTTTGAGGTATCTCCTTCTCTTTGATCACTGTTATTAGTGATTTGTTCTGTCGTTTATCAACAGCGTGCCAGAAAAAGCAAGTTTTGCGAATAGTATCAGCTTCTTGACGACGAGAAGGTCTGGGCGACGGGGTTCGTGGAGCCATATTTTGATTTGATAGGTAGGTAGTAGGTAGTAGGTAGGTGTTGGAAATAGGGAACAGTATGTACGTACTGTTACCCCCATGGTTAGTAATCTTCGCATTCATCCGGCGCTAGTCCGGCGCTAGTGGATGGGTATTTACCCTTCGCCCACTTCTTCCTTCCTCCATAGTTCCTACCTACTAGATAGTTCAGTCAATATATCTACATGCCTCTCTGCCCTCGTGTCCTCGTATACCAAGAGTAGGTAAGGTAGGTAAACAAATGCAGTAGTAGGGGCTAGAATTAGCGTGTTTGGTGGGGCTGCTTATGCTACCTTGACACGAGTAAACCTTGTATCATAATCTAAGGCCACGTGATCTGTTACCGGATTAGTAAGATAAGTTGCGCTCATATGCTAAGATCCAGCTCATACAGCTCAAGCAACAAATATGCCTTCCCCACGCCGTATATCAATCTGGGCAATCCTTCCCCCTTCCTAGCTCCTTCCAGGCTCACAAGCGCTTGATCTACTCAGCTGCGTTGTTGCAGATATCAATAACCCTACCGACTACTATAGCCCGCGAAACATCTAAGCAACCTTATAGTCCCCACACAATGCAATCACTGTCGAAGAGGAGAATGTTGAGATCGTGCTCTCCTCTCTTTACAGTGTAGAAGTCGGCCTCCGCTTGACACAGATCCTTAAAGGGAGTAGAGAGCACAGCGATGACTCGGCAAGCGCCCTCCGGGCTTATACGGTCGTGACTCGGTACTGTGAGCAACATCTGGATATAATCAAGATACTCGATGAAAACCACCGTGCTGAGATTTTTGAATTACATTCCATAAAACAAGGGAGAAAATGGCGTGGGTCTCTCGTGGTTGGCTTGAAGACATGCCTCGATGCTAAATTGGTGGATGTGGGGAGACTTTCAAAGAGCCATGATGCTGGGGTCGAGGTGCCTGCGACGTTATACTCGCGGCGTCTGGAGTGGTGATCCCTGGTGCTGGAATGGTCCGGACTCTGGCACAGAAGGCCATCGCGCGGAAGTAAAATCTTCGCTCTCGAAATACACGGCCAAGGGGGAAAGGGTGCTCGCAGTTCAGTATGCACAAGTCATGCGACAACAGGACTGGCTTCACTTATCTGCGCCTATGCTCAAGCATAGAGATTTCCAAGTGATCGTACCATATATAGATATCAGGATGAACGTTACGGGAAAATGAGATCGTGGAGTACGATGGCGTGAAGCCTGAAGATGATGCATCGGAGGTCGGTGCAGGGTTGGGGATCCCTGAACAAATGACTATAATGATAATATCCTACTTGCTGATCTTTAGTATTGTCGGTTCAAAATCTATTGGAAGACGTCTTCACCTCGCCGTCTCCTATCTCTAAGTTGCAAAAGTCATAAGTTTATCCGTCGCAAAAAATTTACAGAACGACGTCGAATAGCTGAAACTGGAATAAACAAGGTATAGTGAAGCTGACTGAGAAAATGCTAATCTACTCCAATCTAGCAGTTGAAGCCTGTATCTCCGCTACGCGAACCGCTATCATAACTGCCAAAGTTGCTGTGATGAGCTTGATCATTGCTGCCCCAGTTCTGGTCTCCATACTGGAAGGACACAGCATCGTCATCCACTGCGCCAACAGTTATATTCAAACCAAGTGGTAGAGCACTATCGACCGTTTGGGGCACGTTGGTCAATGCAACGAAGCGAACGCCGGACCCGCTGCCAGGAGGATCGGCGTTGATCAAGTTTTGCCGGGCGTCGTAGATGTTAACATCGAGCAGGTAGTTTGGACCTCCAGCATTTGGTCCCTTCGCTTCATTCTTCTGGTATTGGACGACGTGAATGCCGCACCAGCCAGGAACGTAGTTACCCCAAGGATTACTAGGGGGATTTGCAGCGTATGAGGCCAAGACAGCATCCTTGATGGCGTTATGACCATCGATCCTCGGATGGAAGATTTTAGCAAGGCTGTCCGCGATCCAATGTGAACCTTGCGATGCAGGTTTCAGCGAGCCGTCGGCAGCGGCCTGCTGATCAATCCAGTCCTGAATTTGCTTTTCCAAACTCCCCTGGGGGAAAGCATGCGACTCTGTTACCGTGTACGCTTCCGTTGTGTCCCACTCGAAAAACCATGTGTCGGCGCGGTTAGGATCAGGCTCGGTGACGCCATCCTCGCAGTAGCGGTGGGTACTGAAGCTATTGGTATAGTCGACGTAGACTACAGGCTTTCTTGGATCGTTTGAGTTAGCACGATCTACAGCGTCTTTAATGGCACCATTCAGCTGAGAGGTCAAATCGTTGAGCTGCCTGCGCAGATCCTGTGTTAATTTGGGAGGGTTGTCGCGGGTCCAGTAGCTCCACGTAACATCATCACATTGAGTCGTGTCTTGGTTCCAAAAGTGGGCGTAGCCCGTCCAATACAGCTTGAACTGCGGAGCTCCTGCTTTTTGAAGAATTTCAAAAGCGAGTTTGTCAAGATTGGTGTGAAAGTCTTGACTTGCTATGTTGGCTGCGGCTTCGTTGATCTGGTCTTGGCATGACTTTGTGATCCAAAATTGGAAAATGCAGTTGTTGATGAGGTTGGCGAAACCAATATCGTTCCCTCCAACGGTCAATGTGGCTATATCGATGTCTTTGTCGAACGCATTTGCTTGGGTGTCTTTGACGACTACAACATTCGGGTCATTATAATGAAGAGTCATCTTGATGATAGAGACTAACCTGTGCTAACCGCACCGCTACATGCATTATCCTGAAATTGCCGATTGATTGGGCCAGTACCGTCCAAGACGACGTTCATCACATTAGGGTAGGATTCAGTGTAACGGGAGCATGTCGTGTCGCCATTGTTGATTCCACGTACCCCAGCTCCAATACCTGAGGCATAGGAGTCACCCATCGCCGCCCATTTCTTCACAGCCTGGCCAGCACGAGTTTCAAGTCCTCGCGAATATACAGTCGGCAGCGAGTAGCCATCGAATGTGGTCATAGGAATTGAAGCGGCCAGACCAGAACTAGAGAGCAATGAAAAGATACTCGAGGCCCTCATGTTGGGCTTGAAATTCACTATATAAATACAAGAAGAAAGGGCGATGTATCAGATGCGCTGATGTAGAGGAGAAATCGGAACACTTCCACTATGGTCGGATTGTGATGCTGAGAAACATAAGAGACAGAGGTACACCATATAACTTCCGCAATGGATCAAATTAACAGAAAGATAAAACATTTGAATCTCTCGGCGGAGGCGGCGGAGGCGGCGAAGGCTTGTCAATTGGAAGCCTTGCATATTGTATGTGATAACAATAATAATATTACCGAACTCGACATTGAGTTCAGCTGTTTCAGAAGATGCGCATTGTATGGCACAGCAGCCACAAATCGGGCCCCCAGTGTGAGGGAATAAAGCTTGGAGTTTTCTTCCCACTTTGTGGAGGCTCTATGCCTGTGCTGTGTCCATGTAAACCTCTTCATCGATCGATCGATGATATGCCCCAAGCAATTCAGTAGCAGAGCTGCCTATCGTCCAAGAAGCAGACTTTCAAACACCTTACATGGTAGACAAATATGAGAAAATCGTTCTGTCGCCAGGTAAAGGATGGGTTTCAGCCCTGCGGCGCGGTTGTTCTAATCTTCAACAGAACCTTCAGGCCCCCGAGCTGAACCGGGTACGAAGCGTGAGTAAATTGCTCATTACACTAATACTTCTGTACTACTGTTTCCCTTGAGTCCTTGAAAGCAGTACGTGACAGCATCGACCTATCGGCTGTGTCAAATCAAAACATTAGGGCAACCCTTGTCGAGACTGAGCAGTTTCTGTTCAAGCCCCCAACATGCCCTCGCCTCCAACCGTACATTATGCGATTTGACGGCTTCGCTGATCGTGATCCTCTACCAATATCTTCATCAGTCATCTGGAAACCACCAGTCGCGTTGGACAACTCGACTCGTTACTTGCTACGATGTTCAACAGCGGAACAACTCTGTTCTTACTGAGCTCGTTGCTTATTGCCTGCGAGACGCTTTCTCTACCTGCGTATCGAGCATCACAGACCTTACTTCAACAAGACCCCGAGGCTCTTAGTGGGCACAAGGTCCCAGGAGACTCGCCGGTGCAATTTTGCGGAGGAAGGGACCCTAAAGAGAATATCTTCGCTGTCGACCGCGTAGATCTGCATCCTAACCCACCGAAACGGTGCGTTCGAGGAAGTGCCATGTCTTCTTATCTAAAATGCTAATACTTCTACAGCGGCAGCCACTTTACTATTGATATTCGAGGAACCTTCAAAGAAGAAACTGGAGCAGTCCCCAAGTTTACCCTAAACGCGACATACGGAGACGTACGTTCGATCGACACAGTGGAGCATCTCTGTGACCACGTCGATGTCATTCAAAACCAGACCAAGGTCTGTCCGCCGAAGAAGGGAAAGGCGATCCTGACAACAACGGTATACATTGACGAGCTGATGATGCCTCCTGTGAGTGCCGAATAGTTCTTTTAGGGCCTCGAACGTTATTGCTAAGTAGAGTAGGGCAATTATACCGAAAGGGTCGACGCATACACTGGGGATGGAACAAGGATCTTCTGCTTCTTCGCAGCGGTCTCTCTGGAATGAACTCTTCAGCATTATAGCGATCCCATGTACATCGTGCTGTGGTGTTGCCTTCAACTCTGCCCAAGTCGAATAGACCAACAAACCGTCTTATAAAGGGGAACTATCATCAGAACGAAGAGTCATTCTTTACAAAGCGAACTCTTGAGCAGAGAACACTGTACGTGACCACAGAGTCAACGCTTGGTCGACATAGTTACTATGCGTTGTATATATGTGCTATGTATTGACGCTACAACATGGCTTCCAGCAGACTTTCCAGCAGACTGATAGTGCCTGTGTGTGCATTACCTATATATAGCTTGGCTGGATGCTGCTGTCCTCCAGAAGCCGAGCGTCGAGCGGGCCGAGAGAAGGGGCCTATCCATGACGCTTCTGCAGTTCTACACCCAGCTTTGCTCCTTATTTCTCTATCCATCGGCCCTGAACAGTACTCATCCTTCTCCCACAAACATTTGAGGTTTACTATGGCTGTTTAGTGGGTATACATTCCTCCGGAACTCGACCGCATAGGTATGGGAATGTCTAAAGAGGTTTGAACTCGGTAGTAGGAAAGTCGACAACGACGGCATAATCGGGGACAGGACCGCCCAGACGACGGTCAGCGATAATTACCTAGGCACGGGGTAAAGCTTAAGGTTATTCATTCACCATCTCGGTGCTCAGCAATGTTCAAAAAACGGGACCCATATACTTAAGCAGACTGTATCACCGCCATTGCTCGTCCTTCCGGCCTTCTGACTGGAGAGTCCAGTTGGCTGTGATTTCTTTTCCTGATATCTGAGCACATTTGCCGCTTTCTTCAGGTCTTAGATGTAACTGCGCACTGATGAAAGGTTTGCGAGAGCCGAGGACGCCGACAATGATGGCCGTGGTGGAGATTTCTGTCGTTGCTGCTGTCATTTTGAGGTCCTTAGACCTTTGTTGCTTCTGGCATGCGCAGCTTTACAAGGTTGGAAGGCAGGAAGGGAAGGAAACAGAAAGAACCGAGGTCGAGTAAAGCCTTTAATTATAATTCTTAAGCCTTGAACATTCATTGTACCGAAGTTTCCGGAGAGAGTAAACTTGCAGGTGAGTGTCAAGGTACGCAGGTCGTCGACTTTCGAGAGATCACAACAGTCACATTAACTCGGTCACTTGGCGATTAATAATCGAACGTGTGATATCGAAGGTGCGCCGTACGTACTTGAGAAACAAGGGAACAGAAAAGATTTCAATTCACGTAAGATGCTGTTCCACGGATTGACACGAGTGATCTAGACAGCTCAAGCAGCCCTGGATGCTTCTAAACTTGCATCCCACGCCTGAATTACAAAGTCGCCCAGTTCGGCACCTTTTGCAGCTTGTTTCGCAAGACGCTCAAACTCAAGCTTCCCGTGCATTGTCCTCGCCTCGAAGACGACGTCTTCCTTCGGTCGCTCATTCATGCTCCTACTGAATTGTGAGTCCAGCGCACGAAGTGTCAAAGCGACAACTCCGACGCCGACGTTAAGTCCGCTTATGAAAGCCCTCGCAATGCCTCGTGGCACTTCGATCATGGTGGGAACGATGGTATCGCTATGCAGTGCCATCTGCCAAGGTTGGGTGAAGGTTGCGGCTAACTCGCACAGAAATCTTAGGAAAAGGAATTCCATCATGTGTACGTAAGTGTATAAACGTGGATTGTTGGCGAAGCCCTCAGGCTTGAATCGGCTTTCGAAAAAATAACAAAGTCGAGAAGGTTGTAAAGACCAAAGGTGAATGCGACAAGTAAAGATAGTGGCGCTAAAATGATTAGTATTGAAGCCTTAACTCATAGGTATATGGGAGAATATGGGTAAGAAATTTGAGACATACCTCTTACGATGTGGAGAATCAAGGTCAGTAGAGCCTCTTGTACCACGAAATTTGAGCTTTGTGCTGTCATGGCTACCTTCTCTTGGCTTAGTTCTATCTCTTGTGTTCTGTTCTTCATGAAGGCTGCCCCAATTCTCTGAGCATCCCCAGATAGATGGCTAATTACGTGCATCAACGATGAAATCACTCCAGTTATTGGATCACCTGGGCTCGTGAAGTCAGGCCATTTGACTGGGTATAACAGCTCGAGGTCCTTCATCTTAATCTTTCCTTCTTCGACAAGTATATGTGCCGCAACTGTCGAGAGTCTGAGTCCGGAAATTTTGTGGTTCCATACAGCCGGAAGATCGCGAAGCACTGTGCAACGGTATCTGTTATACTGACTCAAAGTACGCAGAATTGATTGGACAGAATTTTCCACGCCATCGAAGTCACCCTCAACTTTCTTCGCTAACTCTTTCGCCGCAATCTTGTATTTAGGACGTAATACTTCCTTAATAGCGTCGGCGAGTCGGTCCGCTGTAAGGTCCTTATAGGCTATAGGCGCAATCCCAACTTTGGCACTTGCGATACGACTCCCCCAGAAAGCGCTATCTCCATATATCGAAACGACAACAGCAGGCCTACCGTGCTTGAGCGCCATAGACGTGGAGCCTGCGCCACCATGGTAGACCACTGCAGAAACGCGAGAGAACAGCCATTCGTGGGGAACGTCATCTACGACATAGATGTTTTTTAGATCTTGGCTTGCTGACCCGAGGCTGGACCAGCCCTTGCAGAACACCGCTCGCACGCCAGCCTTGTTGATGCCTTCAAAAATCGTTGTGGTAAGCTCATTAGCGTGGGGTAGCTTGCTACTGCCGAACCCAACGTAGATTGGAGTTTCTCCTTCGTCAAGGAATTTAGCAAGTGCTTGTGGCGGACTGTAGGATGGGTCGTTGTTCATTGCATAGCCTGCAACATCAATATGTTCCCCCCAATCCATTGGTCTAGGAATGAAAACGCTCGACCAGAGGTACGTATGAGGTATTTGCATGCGAGAGATTTGACTGAGCGCCCAGAGAAAAGAGAAAGACTCGAGACCCATCCAGTCTAACCGCAAATCATTAAGAATATCTTTCAGCGGCAGGAAAAACCTAACATGTATCAGCATATGATAGAATTGATCCTCAAGATTGGTATGCGGTCGAACCGCCAATTGAAAACCAAATATGAAAGCATATTCATTGACTTGTAGTTTCCCCCGCTACACCAAGCAGCTAGACAATGCGGAAGATATTTGGTAGGGCTCCAAGGATTTGCACTGATTATGTGCAGCGGAATCCCTAAGCGACTTGCGCAAGAGATATTTGGAAAACAAGGCGGTGTTGATATAATCGCATCCGCTACAAAGGGTTGTCGCGAAGAGTCGTCCGATAAGCCATCAGAGCTACCAATACAAGCCTTCCAGTAGCCTTCTCCCATAATCCTCATATTTGCCAACATTTCGTGGCGACCTTTAAGTTGGTCCTTGAAATTCTGGATTCGGAAGGCCAAAAAGTCTGCTGGGTCGCCTCCTCCGATAGACTGGAATTCGAGACCCGCTTCTTCAACTTGTTTCTGATGTCGCGGATGAGTTGCTACCCTGACATGATGACCATGTCTAAACTCAAGAAGTTTTCCGATTTCCAGAATTGGTTGAGTGTCTCCCCTCGTCCCCATGGTCATCATAAGAATGTTAAGCTTGATATTTCGCTCATTGCCATTCGGTATCGATTTAACCTGTTGGAAAGCCATTGCTACCGAACTCTCCTGATACTCTGCTCTCTCTCGCCAGGCGCCCAGTGTTAATTTCAGTACCCCACAGCGCTCAGACCTTTGGTAAGAGATAAGACACGGGTGTATTATCATGTGGAATTTGAAGAACAAACCGCTGGGCCGTTTGTAATGCCAAACCAAAGATAGGTTGCTCTGAGTCACAGAGGGCCCAGGATACAATCCGTCACCACTTTAATCCACTAATGTTGATCCTGATGAGAGTGTGGCTAGCCACGGGGCGGGACAGCCTATGGGACGTTTTGGCAGGCACCAGTTGGGAGTTCTTACGCAGTCTGCAGCTTATTCGCAGTTTCGTTGAATGACAGAGCTTGAGCTACCTGATGGAGCAGCATCGGCGATTTTGCAGGCACTCTATTGAGGTAGAGAGGGCTTTATGTCTGGTCAGCTCGTCGGAGTTCAAGTTATCCCATGTGATGTGGTAGTTTCTATTCTATGTTACCTCCAGTAATAGCACGATTCTTCACCGACAAATGGTTCCACAAAGAATCTGACGAAGAATCTGACAAAGATTTTGACGAAGACTCGAGGAAGGCTTAGATGGATTATTCGCTGCGGACTAATATTTGGCATCGGTACTGGTGGTCGAAGGAATACTACACCGCCACTGCAAGCGTACTGACTATCAGCCCGTAACATGTTCAGCTTTCACATAGGCACTCATTGTTGAATCAGCCTTGTCAGCATTCGTATCGGTTACTCAGTGTCGAATCAGCATTGTCAGCACTTGCTCCAGTAAATCCTATCGTATCAGTGTTGTCAGCATTTGCTTCCGCGTAATTGGTCGCATCAGGGTCTATTTGGAATAGAAGGATCTTTTTGATAATTTTCGATGTATTACAAACATGCGTCGCACAAAAGGTTCTCTGGTCATTCCTAGCAGTACAATATCGTACAACATTATAAGGGAAGGCATACTCTAGCTATTGCGATATTCGAAATTCTCTGTCGCAAGTTGTGCTTACCAAAATGGCGTTGCTCACTCAGTCGATGTTTTCTGTTGTTGCCCTCATGTGTCTCTGTCTATATCGAATATATAGAGTGGTTGCGTCTGGATCAATTATCCCAGAAGGAGTGTCATGGGTTGGACGGCGCAAAGAGGTTTTTTCCTATCTACGAGCTAAGGCTCGAGCATTGTTTGGCACAAAGGCTTCGTTGATGGAAGCCTATACCCAGGTAAGCCTTCCACCAGGGGTGCAATACTTGGCCCTAACAATTTACAAGTTCAACAAACTTGGGAAAGCTGTTCTCATCCCACTTCCCTTTAGCCGTCCGGAGGTTGTCCTTCCTCCATCGTCCATAAGATGGATCATCACTCAGCCCGAACTTGCGATGAGCCCTACGCCCATACATGATGAGATAACCCAAGTTCGGTACGCGTTTCTCAATCCTCAGTTGGTAGGTGATCATACCGTGTACAATGTTCTCCGTCGAGACATGATGAAACACCTGAAAACCTTGGTCCCCGTCATGGATGATGAGATTTCTGCTGCCTTGGACGACGTGTGGGGTTTCGGTACGGACTGGAGACCGGTATCTCTCTTCGATACTATGCGGGAAGTTGTTTTACGAGTATCAACTCGTGTTTTTATTGGGGAACCATTATGTACGATGCCATCACTTTACCTAACCCGATACTCTGATGATTGGAACGTCTAACGTTTGGCAGGCCACAACGAAGATTACCTCCGCAATTCGTCGAAACTCTCATCATGCGTTATCCCCAGTGGCCTCCTTCTATGCATGTTTCCAGACTTTATCAAGCCAGTGGCCTCGAAGTTCACCACCTTTTTCAATCGAATATACGTATCAAGATGTGCAAGATACCTTCAACCTGTCATGCTTCAACGTCTCGCCGATGTTGAAGCTATGAATAAAGATCCGAACGGTAGACCTGCTCTGCCCAATGACCTGATCACGTGGCTGGTAGAGGACTCGCTTCATCGAGGGGAACCACGAAAAGGCCTTGAAAACCTCCTCATTGGGCGTCTATTCATGGCCAATTTTGCCGCGATCGAGACCACGACCATGACGATCACTAGCACTCTATTCGATATCTTGTCGAGCTCTCCTGCCAAAAAATTCGCAGAGACTCTCCGAGAGGAAGCCTTGAACATGCTCAAAGCTAGTGATGGCCAACCAAAGAAGGAAGACTTATTGAGGATGGTAAGGACAGACAGTTCGATGAAGGAAACGCTCAGGCTCCATGCCATCTTCAAAGCCCTTGCCCGTGAAGTGACCGCTCCTAAAGGCGTCACTATGGAGAATGGCCTACATTTGCCCAAGGGCTCACGGGTCTGCATATCTTCCCATGGCTTGCACAACGATGAATCTATCTACCCGAATGCGACGACATACGACGCCTTCCGCTATTCTCGAGTTTTGGAACAGCCCGCAGAGAACGGAACCGAGAGTCCCAAACCTCTCTCCCAATCATTGGCGGCAACCAGTGAGGTATACTTGCCTTTCGGCCATGGTAAGCATTCATGCCCTGGCCGATTCTTTGCCGCGGACGAAATGAAACTCGTTTTTGCATATATCTTCTCGAAATACGAGATCATGCCGATTGAGGAAAAGCGGTCGGACTTGGCAATAGGGTTTTTCCCCACCCCTGCTTTCAACGGTCCCATCAAAATTCGACGAAGGCCAGAAACCGTTCCTTCGAAGGTTGGTTAGACGAGCTTACTAGGGAAGCAATACCAATTGTGAGACGCTGGTCCAAAATCTGAAATACACCAAGGTTGACAACTCTTTCTCGGCACCATCAATGAGTGCGATTTCTCTATACCCTCAACGCAAGCGTTGCTGAAGGACATCTAGGGACTCATTGTTGCTATTCTTCAGGCACTGGAGATTGGTAGTAAACAGCAATCTCTCTTATGTTCGACATGGCATTGGTCGCAAAAATATGATAAACATTAGAATAGACGATCCTGTAGCACGTAACTTGTTGATTGAGAGCAATTCCTGCATTCTGCTGCGCTAAGCCCGGCGTGGCTGAGGCAGGCCGGGCGCATAGATAACCTTGGTTTTATTAGATTGCTCAGGGTGGCAGAAATACCATTGTCAAAGACAAGATCTTAGCTGTCGTCCGCGTAAGATCATAAAACTATTTCCCCTATGCTTCGTACCATTAATTACAGTCGAAGCTGGTTATAGAGAGTTCTTGCTAACGAAAATTCGGCTTTGGCGAAAATCTCTCAGCACGTTCATCGAACTTCTACCTGTTGGAACACGAGGTCATATGAGGCATTTAGTATATGGGGTTGAAGCTGGATTGAAGAGTCTATCTAGGAGGTGGAAGGTGAAACCTCTACTAGCGGCCTCCCCAGCCTTATAGGGCGGAGATTACCAACCAAATCACACCTGAAATTCCAACACTACCAGAATGGCTATAAGTTTCCTATGTCTAGTAACGAATTAATGTCTGATTGTCGTTCGTGATACTTTTTGTCTTTCGCTTTAAACATGCTTATCAGCTCTTTCTTCAAACGCTCTTTTAAACCAATGTACGCTATGCAATAGGGTCATCTCCCAAGCCACCACATCACCCACACCATCGGAAGAAACCCTCTCGATACAAACCGCCCAACCCCACCTTGAACTTCGGCAAGCCGCCGCCCCCTGTCGCCGTCCCCGCCGCCCCCGTAGCAGCCGCCCCGGCCCCCGTCGGCGCAGCCCCCGTAGGTGGTGCCGCCGCTCCTGCCAACCCCGCAGCCGTCCCCGCAGCCGTCAAACCAGCGTCCGCCGCCGCCGCCCCCGTGGCCACCACTCCGCCGACCCAAGCGAACCCGGTCACGACCGTCAACCAGAACACGGTCGTGGGCGGGGTGACGAAACAGGTGCCCGTGGTGTTCACGCAGACGTTTGCTGGGAGTTTGACGAGAGTGGCGGAGGTGCAGAGCCGGAGCGTGGGGATGGGGACGTTGACGGGGAGTGTGGGGCTGGTGAAGAGTGGGAGCGCGAAGAGTGGGGGGGTGGGGAGGGTTGGGGAAGGGACTGCAGGGATGGGTGGGTGGATGGTGACGGTCGTGGTTGGGGGTATGGTTGTGAGCGGGTATAGGGTTTGGGGATTGCGAGGAGGGCACGATGATGAGAGGGAGGTAAGGGTGAGAGGGAAGGGAGGAGGACATGAGGATGAGAGGGAGGTGAGGGTGAGAGGGAGGTGAGGGTGAGAGTGATGTGACGTATGGGACGAGAGTCATGATGAGACAAAGAGTGAGAGAAAGAGAGGAGCGAACCGAGGGTATAGGAAAGGAAATGCAACATGGGTTTGACGTCGGGAGATGGGTCGCACGTTAGGTAATTCATTCTTATGCTTTTCCAAGACTGCTCAATTCATATGTGGCACAACCAGCATGCTTTGTGAGAAGGAGATTTTCTTTTTATTTGCAGAATTTGGTATGACATGCCTGCATTCCCTTCCTATCATCTATCAAAGTCGAGGGTTTCCGCACTCTCCACCACGCCTTTCCATATTTGCGCCTCGGAAGTACTCGGAATGTTCTTCCATGTCGGCCCTAAGAAAGAAAAAAGGAAAGAAAGAAAGAAAGAGAGGAAGAAACAAAAAACAACCGAAAAACGCCTTGCAGAAAAGAGTTCCAGAATTCTCAACCTCCACCACCACGTCTTGCACCATTAGCCATCCGTTGTATTACGAGCAGGCGCTAAGAATGCTCCCCCTGCTGCGTAAAGAACATCCCGCTAAAAACACCTTAGACCGACTTCCGGCTATGCTTGACGGGGGAGAGTGAACGCAGGCGTTTTCTAGTCGATTTGCTCAAGTCGGAGAGGAAGCCGCGGATCACTTGGTTTCTCTCGAGGCCGAGGGTCTTGGCGGTGAGATCGAACCGTTCCTGTTGAGCTGGAAGAAGAAGAAGAGATTAGTCAATACGTGGTCGACAAATAACCTGACGGCTTAGGATACTCACCGACAACCTGCTTCACCCTCGACAGCTCATGCTCGGCCTTCTCGGCGGCCCAGCCAGCTCGCGTGATGGCGACTGTGAGGTATCGTTCGCCTTTGGCGTATTCCCAGCCTTCGTCCTCGGCGGGTTCGCTGAACAGAAAGTAGCCGCACACGCGATTGAACATTCCGGGTTGCATAGGCCCTTGCGGATCGACTTCTTCACAGTCGGGGCAGGAGAGGCCGAGTTCGTCTCGTAACAGGTTGGCTTGCGCCATTATTTGCCATTGCCGATAGTCCAACGATCTGCTGATTACCATGAGGGCTTCCGGAGGAGGGTTTTGTCCCTTCATCAGCTTTCGGATTGACCCATGAAGATGGATGTTCTTGGCCGACTCGTCGGGACCCGGGTTGCTCGCAAGGTATACGAGCGCTTTCCGTTTGACTATTTGTAAGGCTTGTTGATAGCGATACGGTGGTCTGTCTTCGGCGAGCTGGACGGATCCTACCTGGCTGACGCCGCTTGCGGCCGACGTTGGCTCGAGAAACCGGAGTTCTTTCCATTTGCCTTCATAATCGGAGAGCGTGCTTATTCCCGTGCGTACACGCCACTCCATGGCCCAATGGTCATCTCTTGCGGAAAAGGAAATGGTGTTGGACTCCCTCTTGTCTACCTCTTCGAAAAGAGTATGTCGGATTGTCTTGGCGAGTTGGACGTACGTGGCTGATGTCGAGTTGTCGGATTCTATTCTTGAATAAGTGCCTTCGTCCAGTTGCCACTCTGGAAAGCTCATTTTGATGAGAGCTTGTGTAACCCCAGTCGCATACCTGGACCCGCAGTGACGAAGAGAACTATCACTGTGTGGCCAAGATAGCGACTCGTTAGATTCGTCCACGGCAGCCATGGTAGTCGTGTTCAGATTTGGAGTTTGCGCCCAGCCGCCGCCGTAGCAGGACGTCGTGAGAAGTGTCACCTTGGCATTACGGGGGATCTGGCCCGCGAAATACTCCCTCTGTAGTTTAGGGCTCTCGATACCAAGCTTGTTACCGCCGAGGGAGATCGCCGAGGTCCGCTTTCTACCATGTGCAAAGATAAGGACTAGAACATTCTGGTCTTTGCGTATTGCCTCGACACATTCGTCCCTGACAGTCGCCACGAATCTATCGAGCAGCATGTCTTTTGTCGATGTCTTACTAGTGTTCACAACACGAAGATTTGGCAAGTTGGACAACATCGAATCATCCAAAACTACTCTTCGTTCCCTGTTCGGGCTTCCGTGCGCGTATTCTCCGTATTTCTTCACCATAGTCTCCGGATCGACGCAAGTAAGCCAAACCTGGTTTGGCGAAGTATTCCTGAAAAGATGGTGAAATAGGTAGAAATCGGAGAAGATCCAGCCATCGTTGTCTGGAGACGCGTTGTCCATGTAGTCATTTGGACCGCAGACCGCCACAATTCGCGTTCCAGGAGAGATGTCGGGGGGGCACATGGAGGCAAAAACGCGGCCGCGAAGGCCACCCTGCTCTTGCGCAAAGTCCTTGCCGAAACCACCAAGCTTCGCTGGCTCAATGATCCTTTCGTTGAAGGGAGGATACGACATGACGGAATGCAGTGAGGTCAAAGGGGAAGATAGATAAGGGGAGGTGGAATTGAGGAAAAGAAGCGTGCGAGATTTCGAAGCTCAAGGGGAAGGAAGTCGAACAAGCGGTAAGCCTGAAGTATGCTATTGTGCGACTATGCTGAGAGGAAGGTAAGAAGTCGTTGCTGTAAAACAAATGGGTGACGTCGTAAGTAGGGTTATGTCTAACTGAAGCTTTCTCTAATGTGCTGAAGATTTGTAACTGTAGACCAGGCAAGATTGCAGATGTTCGTAGAGAAAGGAAGAAGGACGAGGTTTGCGGATGGGGGATCGGGCGTCTTTAAGCACCCAAATGACTCTCATGAATCAAATCACGGTTGTGTGACTATGCTACCCAATTCACCCGGCTATCTGTCCCAGGCTTCAACAGACCAACTAGCTCTATTCAATGATCGACGTATTGAACTAGTCTAGATCAGGAGTGAGCTAGCTATATAGAGCAAGATCACGTGCTGGTAGATGTGATTCATAGTCAGGTGAATGCAACTACACTTCGAACAAGCTATGCTACACATGACTGTTTCGACCAAATTCACGCTGTTTTCACAGATTTCTTGTTTGCCTCAGAAAGATTCATCTAGCACTCGGCTAAACCTAGCAGTCGTGCAGCCCACCTCTTATTCCCGACCCGCTTCTCTGGGCCACGTCCCCCGTGGCTCAGGGAAGGCTTCCCGCCGCTAGGCTTTTGGCGGCTAGCGGGGCCACCCCCCCGGTCGATCGGCCACGCCCCCCAAACTTCGCAAAGACGCTCTCTGACCACGAACTTGCAGTGACGACAATTGTGAAGCCGATCGAGGCGAGTGCAACGGTTCAAAAATCCCGGGAAAATATGAAGATTTGACTCAGTAAATGAAATGAGGAATATCGAGGGTCGTGGCTGCTCGAGCTCCCAACTGCCATCATCTTCCCCCGCCCGGATTGATTCCTGCGCGCTGACTACCTCACATATCTTGGGAAGCATAATTGTAGCTCTGAACCAGCCGAGTTTAATGCTTTTAAAATAATTGAAAGATATCGAGGTTTGACCTAGTAAATGAGGTTGAGAATATTACTGCGCTGACTGCTGCGACCCTCTCACCTCTTAGCACCTTCCCTCATTCGAACCAATCTATGCGCGCTGACTACTCAACATACTTCAAGAAACATAATTGTAACTCTGAATCAGCTGAGTTCAATGCTTTCAAAATAATTGTTTTATATCAAGATTTAATTTAGTGAATGAGATTGAGAATGTTGATGTCTTGAAGTCTCATCAGCAAATGTGCAACTCACATTTACTCATATAAATGAGATTTCTGCGTAAACGAGATTTTCGCGCACGCTAGTACAAAATAGATAAAACAATTTTTTTTTTTAAATTCAGATGCTTCATTATTTTCAACGTTAATCACATCATCATGAAGAAACATTTGAAGTCAATCAGGTAAAAGCATGTTTAGACTGATCACGTCAAGTCGAGTCATCGAGATCGAGTCAAATTCTCGACTTGTCAAGATTTGATTCAAGTCAGAATTCTTGATCTGAGTATTTGAGTTGAATCAAGATGTTCAACTCAAGTATTTGAGTCGAGTCAGAGAATTGAAATTGAGTATCGACTTGAAATTCTCGATTTGACTCATCAAGACATGAAGATAAATAGATAGATATTCTATTATGACTTTCTATTATGACTCTCTATTCTGACTCTCTATCAAATAGTCTTCATGTTTTTCTATCATAGCTTCTCTTCATGACTTCTTTTCATGACTTCTCTTCATGACTCTTCTTCATGACTTTTCTTCATGACTTCTCTTCATGACTTTCTATCAAACAGTCTTCATAGTTTCTCTTCATGACTTTCTATCATAGCTCTCTATCATAGCTTTCTATCATAGCTCTCTATCATAGCTCTCTATCAAAGCTTTCTATCAAATGATCTTTATGTTTCTCTTCATGTTTCTCTTTATGACTTTCTATCAAAAAGATAATGCAAAGGCGAAAAATCGGAAAAATTTCTATATTTAGCTTTCTTGACGTTATATTCAATTGCTTAATGAGTCAAATCAAGTCAGCGAGTTCTGATTCGACTTGAAATCAATATCAAGTCAAGTTAAGATGTTCAATTCAAGTATTCAAGTTGAATCAAGATGTTTGACTCAAGTACTTGAATCGAGTCAGAATGTAAATATGAAAACTCGACTTGATGATCAGTCTAAGCATGTTCAATTAGCTATTATAATTTATTAAAACAATGTATTCAAGCTTTCACTTTAAAAGATTGCTCATCAGCATGACATTGTGAAATTTACACTTCAAAAACATATCAACAATGCTGAATTTTCTAAAATCTTTCATCAACAATATCAGCAATTCATCTTTAAATAAGAAAAGACTTTAACTGATTGAATATTACTTATGATCTTTTGAAACTGATCATCATAAGTCAATCAGATTCAATTCATGACAATAAAGTTACTTTAAAATAGTTAATAAAATGATGATTTAAATATTAATTGAATACAAAGATTTTTACAACATCATATAAAGTTAACTTTCATATTTAGTTAAGCATTGAATAAAAAGTATGCTGTTACACATAATGAAGAGCTGATCAATGATTAGACTGATCGCGTCAAGTCAAGTATTCGAGTTCAAGTCAAGTACTTGACTCGAAAAGTGTCGAATTGAATTGAAGTTTTTTTGAAAAAGTGTCGAGTCGAATTGAGAAGTTGAATTCGAGAACTCAAGTCGAATTGAGAAGCTTGACTCGACAACTCGACTCGAAAACTTAACTCGACTCGACAAGATATTAGATAGATGTAAATAGCTTGATTGAACAGTCTACATGATTTCTCTTCATGACTTTCTATCATGTTTTCTCGTCATGATTCTCTATCAAACAATCTTCATGTTTCTCTTTATGTTTCTCGTCATGACTTTCTATCAAACGATCTTCATGTTTCTCTTCATGTTTTTCTTCATGACTCTCTATCAAACGATCTTCATGTTTTTCTTTATGTTTCTCGTCATGACTTTCTATCAAAAAGATAATGCAAAAAGATAATGCAAAAGCAAAAAACCGAAAAAAATTCTATATTTAGCTCTCTTAACGTCAAGCTCAAGTTCTTGATGAATTGAGTTGAATTGACTCAATTTTCAGTCGAGTCAAGTCGTGTTGAATTGAAAATATAAGCAATTCGACTTGAATCAAGTTGAAAATATGAGCAACTTGACTCGATATTGATTCAAGTTCAAAATGTCAACTCAAAACTCAACTTGATGATCAATTTATCAATGATTAATTTAATTTATATACTCAAATTCTTGAAAATTATGATTTACAATCTTCAGACATTTACAACATGAATGAAAAAAACTTCATCATGAAAATAGTGAGTAAGTGCAAAGTCATATATTTCAGAGAGCAACTATTAATAATGACTTAAGATGATAATTGAAAGTTAGTTTCACTCATTAAATATATGAGTTTTGACAAAGTGATTTTACAAGTCTGATTCATCTTCAAAGACAAGATGCATTTAAAGATTTAATTCAATGCTTTGAAGAATGTAGACTGATCATCGAGTTGAGTTTCAAGTTGACATTTTGAACTCGAATCGAGATCAAGTCGAGTTGCTCACATTTTCAACTTGACTCGAGTCGAGTTGCTCATATTTTCAATTCAACGCGACTCGATTCGACTGAAAATTGAGTTAACTCGACTTGACTCGTCAAGAACTTGAGCTTGACATCAAGAAAGCTAAATATAGAAATTTTTTCGATTTTTGACTTTTGCATTATCTTTTTGCATTATCTTTTAATAGAGAGTCATGAAGAGAAACATGAAGATCGTTTGATAGAGAGTCATGACGAGAAAACATGATAGAAAGTCATGAAGAAAATCATAAAGACTGTTCAATCAAGCTATTTACATCTATCTAATATCTTGTCACGTCAAGTCAAGTTTTCGAGTTGAATTATTGAATCAAGCTTCTCAACTCGATCTGAGTGCTTGAGTTCAACTTCTCAACTCGACTCGACACTTTTTTAAAAAAATTTCAATTCGACTCAACACTTTTCAAGTCGAGTACTCGATCTGAACTCAAGTACTCAACTTGACGCGATCAGTCTACAAACAGTTGACTTTAAAAACATATGAAATATTGTTTTCAGAGCTGTTGTTTGATGCAGATGTGACAAACTTTTTTGCTTTGACTTTATCTGCATTTGCAGCAACAGAAAATCTTGCAGATAATACAGCACACACTTATTTCTTTTCTCATAATATAACTCTTTCACATTTCTCTTCATATTTGCAGAAGAAAGTACTTGCAAACAGAACTTTGAAAGAACAAATGTTCTTTATGAAGAGAAACAAGTTGATGTTTAAAACTAAATCAGTTTCAAACTATATAGAAAGTTTGAAGCGATTTCTATTACATCTTCAACTGTTAATGCATTTTACTGCAAGTATTTCTGCTTGAGCAACAGAGTTAAGCACATTGACGTTGTCAAGAAATAGAGTACAGATGCAATATAAAAAGTCGTATCAAAGCAATAAAGAAAGCAAACAATGAACATGTGCAATGATCATGCTAGTAGAAAGATACTGTAAAACGTGTATGTTTCTGTCTCTATCTACAAGTTGCAATGACATCTATATGTACACTCGAGAAACGTTTTTCAACTCTTCTATCATTAACTCAGATCTCAATCTCTTTTCTTTTCTTTTCTTTTCTTTTACTACCTCTTATTCCCGACCGTCATATGGGCATATGACGCTCCCAACCCCCCCGGCGGCGATCCGCCTTGGCGCGGCGATCCGTCATATGCCCCCCGGTCAATCCGTCATATAGGCCGAACTTCTAC
>JAABUY010000678.1_pt1 | contig 56117 bp, 48 predicted proteins | sample 5560271 | NCBI WGS metagenome assembly JAABUY01 (sample SAMN10711886, study PRJNA513374) | rock metagenome | isolation source: Antarctica rocks | place: Antarctica: Victoria Land, University Valley | reverse complement strand
GGGCGGCAACGGTGGTGGACACGGCGGCAACGGTGGCGGCGGTGGCGGTGGCGGCAACGGTGGTGGACACGGCGGCAACGGTGGTGGCGGTGGCGGCAACGGTGGCGGACACGGCGGCAACGGTGGTGGCGCCAGCGGCAACGGGGGCGCCGGTCATGGCGGCAGTGACGGGGGCGCTGGTCATGGTGGCGAACACGGCCACGGCGGCTCGTCGGGCGGAGGCGGGCGGGCCCGATGATCGGGCGGCCCAGGCCGGCTTCGGCCTGGCTGGTCACGATCCGCCGGACCATCCGGGCCCGCCGTGGGCTTGTCGCACGGGGCGTCGCCCTGACGGTGATCGCTGCCCTGTCGTTGACAGGGTGGCTCGGTTGGCTCGAAGCCTCGATCGGCGACGCGCGCTTCGCCTTGTGGAGCCGGCCGCCGAGCGGTCACATCACGCTGGTCGACATCGATGAAGCCAGCATCGCTGCATTGGGGCGCTGGCCCTGGAGCCGTACAATCCACGCGCGGCTCATCGATGCCCTTCTGAAACTCGATGCCGACACCATCGCCTTCGACGTCGACTTCAGCTCCGCCTCGACGCCTGAGGGCGATGCCGCCCTCGAGGCAGCCTTGAAGCGCGCCGAAGGCGGCGTGATACTCGCGGCACTGCGCCAGCGGCCGAGCGCTCACAGCGCCAAGGATGAGCTCGTGGCGAGCCGCCCGCTGCCGAGCCTGGCCGCCCATGCCTGGGAGGCGACGGTAAGCGTCGTGCCCGACCCGGACGGAAGCATCAGAGCGCTGACCCGGGAGGAGCTCTTCGGCGGGCACCCCGTGCCGTCCATGGCGGCGCTGCTCGCCTCGGTGCAGGACGGCGCGCGCGGATCTTTCCTGGTCGACTATGGCATCCTCGAACCGCTGCTGGATCACGTCTCGGCCATCGATCTCCTGGAGGGAAGGGTCGACACGAGCGTGATCGCCGGCCGCAAGGTGCTGGTCGGCGCGACGGCAGTCGAACTGCGCGACTTCTTCGAGGTGCCTCGCTTCGGTCCGATTCCCGGACCGGCTCTGCAGGCCATGGCGGCGGAAAGCTTGCTGCAGGGACGGGCGCTGCGACCCGTGGACCCGCGCTTTTCTCTGGCCCTGACCTTGTTGCTTCTCGCCGGGACCACTGCCCTGGCGGTTCGGTTGAAGCTGCGGGGTCACCTCCTCCTGCTCGCAGGCGCCGCCATCGCAGCCGAGGCGGCGGCGATCGCGGTCCAGTCCTGGTTGCCGCTGGTGCCCTCCACGGCACCCGCGCATGCCGGCCTGCTCTGCTTCTCGCTCATCGCGATCGCTCTCGAGGTCGACGACCGGCGGGTCGGCATCGTGCGGTCACGGAGCGAGGCCGACCGGCTGCGCGTCATCCTCGACCGCGTGATCGCCGACAGCTTCGCCGGCGTGGTGGTGGTGGACCACGACGGCAGCGTGCGCGCCATCAGCGCCGCCGCGGCCTCCATCATCGGCCTGCCGGCAGGGCTCGACGGTCACCCCCGCTTCGACGAAGTGCTGCCAGGGCCGCTGTCGGCCACCTGTGCGGACGCGCTGGCACGGGCTGGGGACGGCACCTGGCGACGGCGACCAACCCAAGAGATCGAATGGACGGGAGCCGGCGACACGCGGATCGTGCTCGACTGCGTCACGACCCTGTCGCGCGTGCCGGGCCCGGTGGGGCTGGACGGGCGCCTCGGGGCGGAGCGCTTCGCGATCTGCCTCAGCTTCGAGGATGTGACCGAAAAGCGCGCCGCCGAAGCCCGTCTCCTCGCCATGGCGCGCGTCGACGCGCTGACGGGCCTCCCCAACCGACGGGTCCTGCTCGAGAGCGTCGAGGTCGCGCTCGGCGACGCCATCGACAAGGAGGCACACTGCGCCGCACTGCTGTTCTTCGACCTCGACCGTTTCAAGATCGTCAACGATCGCCTTGGCCATGCCAGCGGGGACGCGCTGCTGGTGGCGGTCGCCGACCGCATTCGCTCGCTTGTCGGCCCAGGCGACCTCGCGGCCCGGCTTGGCGGTGACGAGTTCGCGCTCCTGGTCGACCGGCCGTCGCTCGACGACGCACGGCGCTTCGCCGAAGACCTGATCGCCGCGATCGCGGGCGTGCACGAGATCGGTCCCTACCAGGCCTCGATCGGGGTCAGCGTCGGGATGGCGGTCGCCGATCGCACCACCGCAGGCGACGCCAAGGCCCTGATGCGTAATGCCGATGCGGCTCTGACCGAAGCCAAGAACGCGGCCGGCGACGTGGTGGTCATATTTGACGCCGCGATGGAGCACGTGGCCGAATCCAACAAGGTGCTTGAGCAGGATCTGCGCGATGGTCTGCTGCGCGACGAGTTCACGGTCTTGTACCAGCGACAGGTCGACCTCATGAGCGGCGCCATCACCGGCGTCGAAGCCCTCGTGCGCTGGCGTCATCCGCGAGACGGTTTCGTGTCGCCGGCGAGGTTCATTCCGCTCGCGGAACGCACCGGGCTCATCGAGCCGCTCGGTGCCTGGGTGCTGCGGACGGCCTGCCGCGAAGCCGCGGCCTGGACGCTGCCCATCAAGGTCTCGGTGAACCTGTCGGCCGTACAGCTGTCGCGCGGCGACCTCGTCGGCACCGTCCTGGACGCTCTGGCCGAGGCCGGATTGCCGGCTGCGAGGCTCGATCTCGAGCTGACGGAATCGCTGCTCATGGAAGACGACGACATCGCCCGCGGGCTGCTCGACCGGCTCCGTCAGGCAGGCGTCGGACTGTCGCTCGACGATTTCGGCACGGGCTATTCGTCGCTGAGCTACTTGCGGACCTTCGCGATCGACAAGATCAAGATCGACCAGAGCTTCGTGCGCGACCTGCCCGGGGACCGCTCCTCCATGGCCATCATCGGCGCCGTGGTGGGCATGGCGCAGGGTCTGGGACTCCGCGTCAACGCCGAGGGGGTCGAAAAGGCCGAACAGCTGGAGCTGCTGAGAGATCTCGGCTGCCACGAAGTGCAGGGCTACCTGCACGGCCGACCCGAGCCCGCCCCGGCCATCGAGGCGAGCCTCCTCGCCCAACGCGACGCGCTCCGGGCCTCCGACGTGGCGCGTGGTTCCCGTCGGACGTCGGAGCGCGAGGTCGCGTTTGCGAGCGACGATGCACTCGTTTGATTGGGCGCCCTGAAGGCTGAACTCGATCCCGGCGCCGCGCCCGGTCTCGGCGTGCTTGCTCAGACCGGACGGGACTGCGGCTCGGGCAAGTCGGCATCCGCGACCGAGGACGAAGCCGGCGAGGCGCGGTGCATGCGGTCGCAATGGCATACGAAGGCCGCGATGCGGTCGAGCGTCTCGGCATCGCGCAGCAGGGGCGCATGGCCCTGGCCAGACACGGTGAACAGCGCGCCATCGGGATGGCGTCTCGCCATCTCGGCAGCGGTCGCCTCGGACAGGAGATCGGAATTCTCCCCTCGGATCACCAGGAGCGGCGCATGAGCAAGGCCCTCGAACTGCGGCCATAGCGACGGCAGCGCCGTGACGTCGAGGGTGCGCAGCGACTGCATCAGCGCCGGGTCGTATCGGCCGGCGAGAGTCCCGTCACGCTCGACGAACGTCGTCTTGGCGAAAGCCAGCCAATCGTCCTTCGACAGGCCGGTGAACTGTTGGCCCGCATAGCCCCGGATGATGCCGACCGCATCGTCCCAGTTCTGCGGGGGCGGTAGCTTGCCGACATAGCCGCGGATGCGTTCGAGCCCGGCGGGCTCCAGCACCGGCCCGATGTCGTTCAGCACCGTGCCGCGGATCAGTCCGGGATGGGTGGCGCCCAACACGAACGTGATGAGTCCACCGCGCGACGTTCCGACGAACACCGCCTGGCCTATGCCAGCCGCGGCCAAGACCGCCAGAACGTCCCCGGCCTCGACCACGACGTTGTAGTTGTCGGCCTGTGGGTCGTGGGCCGAGCCGCCGCGCCCGCGGTAGTCGGGCGCCAAGACGCGACGGGGTGCAGCGGCCTCCACGCCGCCCCGGCCTGCCGCGAGAGCCGCTGCCAGGACATCGAAGTCCTCCGAGGTCCGGGTCAACCCCGGCAGGCAGACGACCGCGAGTGCGGCCGAAGAGGCCGGCCCGAGGTCGCGGTAGTGCAGGCGCAAGCCGTCCGGGGCCACGGTGTAGCGGCTCTTCGCATCGTCCAAGAAACCCATTTTGGCTCCGGTGTCCGACGGTCAGGTGCCCTTGCCGGCAGGTGACGGCGGCTCGGTGCCCACGACCATCACGGCCGGGCGACCGAGCTTGGCCCGATAGATCTGCAGGTTCTCCATCACGCGCTGAACGTAGTTGCGGGTCTCGGAGTAGGGGATGCGTTCGATCCAGTCGACCACGTCGATGCCGGGCTTGCGCGGGTCGCCATAAGCCGCGACCCAGTCATGCACGGCTTTACCGCCGGCATTATAGGCCGCGAAGGCGAGGATGTAGGAGCCGCCTTCTTCGTCGAGCAAAGTTCCGAGATGCGCGGCGCCGAGCTGCGCGTTGAAGGCTGGATCGCTGGCGAGGCGCCCGTCGTCATAGGAGACGCCGGCCCGCGCCGCCGTGCTGCGGGCCGTCGAGGAGATCATCTGCATGAGGCCCTTGGCGCCGGCCGACGACGAGGAGCGCGGGTCGAATTCGCTCTCTTGGCGTGCGATGGCGTAGACGACGGTCAGGTCGGCCGAGTTCGGCAACGGCCGGAAATTGGGGATGCCGAAGGTGGGAAAGGCGGTGTCGTCGAGCGCCATGCCGCGCTGGGTCGCGGCCTTGCCGACCGTCAGACTCGCCCAGGCGTCGCGGTTGCGCTCCAGCACGTCGCCCACCGCTCCGATCTGAGCTTCCGACCTCTCGGCCCTGCCGATGTCGATGGCGAGCGGGAGCGCGATGTCGCGGGCTCCGAGCCCGTAGAGGTATTCGGTCACACGGACCGCCTCGCTCCGCGTTTCGGCGGTGGCGGCCGGCACCGTCCGGAGGGCGATCGAGGTGTGGCCGAGCCGGCTCGCGGCGAGTTGTCCGTAGAAGGTGATCGAGTAGGCAGCGGCGTCGATGTAGTGGCGCGTCGCTTCGTCGCCGGCACCTTGTGTCTCGGCGGCCCGGCCCTGCCAGTAGGCGGCGCGGGCCTTCGATATTGGCGTCTCGGCCAGCTTGGCGATCGCGGCGAAATGACCGGCCGCAGTCTTGGGATCGTTGAGGAAGCGCAGGGCGATCCAGCCGGCGTGGAACTCGGCCTCGATGTCGGAGGTGGGGCTTGCAACCCCATGTTCGGCGCAGATCCTGTAAGCCCTCTGCGGATCACCGAGGTCGAGCAGCTTTCGGGCTACGATTCGCCGCTCCGTCCACCATTCGTCGCCGTCGATCATCAGGGCGGGTTCGCGCGGCGCCGAGGCCAGCAACTCGGCGGCTTCGACCGCCTTGTTGGCCCGCCTCAGCCGCTGTATGCGTGAAAAAAGCATCAGCGGGTCGGCCTGCAGGGGCTTCGGCACCGCCCCCAGCGCGATATCGGCCAGGCTGGAGTTGCCGATCACGGCAACCCGGGCCTTGGCGAGAGTGACGACGTCCGGCCCGGCGAGGCTCGCCTCCTTGAGGCCTGCCTGCACCTTCTCCTTGTAGAGGAAGCGCTCGGCTCGGACACGGTGGTCGTCGCGGTCGATCACCTCGGCAAAATCCCGTCCGATGGAGGTTTCCTGCCAGGGCGACAGTTCCTCCTCACGCCAGACCTGGTGTATGATTTTGGCCGCCGCGTCGGTATGGCCGCGCGACCGCTCGGCTTGGGCCAGGGCGACCTTGCCGGCCACGGTCTTCAAGGGTGCCTTGCCGAGCCGGTCCTCTACTTGGGCGGTGTTGGTCCGATCGCCGGCAACTGTCTCCTCGACCCGTCTGCTGACCCAGGGCAGGGCAGGCCAATCGGGGTGGGCGGTCGCGAAGGCGTCGAGCCGGGCCAACCCCAAGAGGTGGGAGTCGAGCCTAATCGCGGCCCATTCTGCGGTGAGCCGCGCCACCGGACCTTGAATGGCCTTGGCGGCCGCATCGCCGGATGCGAGGTCGTTGCGCCGATAGAAATCGATGGCTTGTCGCACCAGCGAGCCTTCGGGGTCCTTCGCGGCCACCGAGGGGCCGGCAGGTGCACCTCTTTCCGTGGCGGTCTCGGGCGTCGCCGGTCCTTCGCCCGGCCCCGGCTCCGCTGCCCCGGACCGTGAGGAGGGGGCATCCGGCGTACCCGGTGTCGATGCCTGGGCGTCCGCCGTCACCGGCATGTCGCCGGATGCCGCATCGACCGACAGGGCGCCGGCCCGCAACGCGATCTTGGGTTCGGAGCGGACCGGAGCGGTCGGCCGGGGATTTGTGAGGACCCGAGCCAGAACCGCGCGGTGCGAGAACCATCGCTTCGGCGCCGACTCGACGATGTGACGAACCGATGGCACGAACACCGCCACGCAGGTCATCCCAGTACCAGCCATCAAGACGGCTAGCTTACGCTTGTTCGCCATGCGTTCACCACGTTGGCCGGGCTCGAACCATGCAACGTATGCTGCACGCGCGACATTTACGAAAACTAAACCACGCCCGCCCGGGCGTGTCTGCATGATGATTCGGCAAAGCGCTTTGCACGCCCGCTCCGAAGCGCTAAACCGACCGATGATTTCAGCCAGCCATGGAAATGCGGCGTGCTTTAGGCTGTTCCATGAAGGCGGGGTTCAACGCTAGGGTTAGCGACACGTCATGGCTGCGAAATTCAGAGGTTCGGCGCCCGCGCTTGTCACGCCGTTCAAGGACGGCGCTTTCGACGAAGCTGCCTTCCGGGCACTCATCGACTGGCAGATCGCCGAAGGTTCGCAGGTGCTGGTGCCGTGCGGCACGACGGGCGAAAGTCCGACCCTGTCACATGAAGAGCACATGCGGATCGTCGGAGTCTGCGTCGACGAAGCGCAGGGCCGGGTGCCCGTGATCGCGGGTGCCGGATCCAACAACACGGCCGAAGCCATAGCCCTGGCGCGGCACGCGGAGCAGTGCGGCGCCGACGCAGTGCTGGTCGTGACGCCCTACTACAACAGGCCCGGCCAGGAGGGCCTCTATCGTCACTTCAAGGCCGTCAATGACGCGATCGGCATCCCGATCATCATCTACAACATCCCGCCGCGCTCGGTGGTCGACATGACGGTCGACACCATGCAGCGGCTTTACGAACTCGACAACATCGCCGGCGTGAAAGACGCGACCGCCAACCTCGCCCGCGTCTCGCTCCAGCGTCACGCGATGGGGCCGGACTTCATGCAATTCAGCGGTGAGGACATGACGGCCCTGTCCTACATGGCGGCTGGCGGGCATGGCTGCATCTCGGTCACGGCCAATGTCGCGCCGCGGCTCTGCGCCGCTCTGCAGGAAGCCGCGCTGGCGGGCGACTACCGCCGGGCGCTCGACGTTCAGGACCGGCTCGTGCCGCTGCACGCGGGGCTCTTCGTCGAGCCCAGCCCGGCCGGCCCGAAATATGCTCTTGCTCGGCTCGGGCGGATCAGCGAAGAGCTTCGGCTTCCGATGCTGCCCTTGTCGGAACCGGCCCGGGACCTCGTCGCACGTGCGATGGTCCATGCCGGCCTGATTGCCGGCTGATCGGCCCAGCCCGAACGAGTCGAACGGTCGAGGCCGCGAACTCCAGCCAAACGGGCGGCCGATCGGACGTTCAGAAGAAAACAGGTCCCGCCTTGGTGAAGGACGAAACCAACTACAAGGTCGTGGCCGACAACCGGCGGGCGCGCTACAATTACGAGATCGGGGACGTCTTCGAGGCCGGTCTGGTGCTGACCGGTACCGAGGTGAAATCGCTGCGCAGCGGCAAAGCCACCATCGCCGAAAGCTACGCATCGGCCGAGAAGGGCGAGTTGTTCCTGATCAACGCCACGATCCCCGAATACGGGCACGGCAACCGCTTCAATCACGAGCCCAAGCGGCCCCGCAAGCTGCTCATGAAAGCGCGCGAGATCGCCAAGCTGGCCCAGGGGATCGAACGCGAGGGCATGACGCTGATCCCGCTACGGGTCTATTTCAACGACCGGGGACGGGCCAAGCTCACCCTCGCGATCGGGCGTGGCAAGAAGCTGCACGACAAACGTGAGACCGAGAAACAGCGGGACTGGAACCGCGAAAAGTCCCGCCTGATGCGCGACAAGGGATGACGACTCACCGGGTCGGACCGTCCAGGTAACGGCGGATCTCCCCGAACACCGCGCCGAACATCTCCGCCGTCAATACGCCGGTGTTCGTGTTGTAGCGCGAGCAATGATAGCTGTCGAACAGCCGCAACGGCCGAGCGCTCAATGATACGATGTGCTGTCGGCCATGTCCAAAAGGAACGGCCGCGAGGCGCTGTCCGAAGCATCGGACGATGCTCTCATGGGCGATCCTGCCCAACGCCAGCACGACCGCGAGACGGTGGAGGCTCGCGATGCGCTCGACCAGGAAATCGCGGCACGTGGCGACTTCGGTCGGCAGCGGCTTATTGGCCGGCGGTACGCAACGGACCGCGTTGGTGATCATGCAATCGATCAGCACGAGACCGTCGTCCGGCCGCTCGTCGTATCGACCCGAAGCGAAACCGTACCGCCCGAGCGTCTCGTAGAGGAGGTCGCCGGCCCAATCGCCCGTGAAAGGGCGCCCCGTGCGATTGGCACCGTCGCGGCCCGGCGCCAGACCGACGACGATCAGACGTGCATCGGGCGGCCCGAAAGAGTGGACCGGCGCATTGTGACCCGCGGGATCGCGCAGCCGGCACGCCGCACGGAACTCCACGAGACGCGAGCAACGCGGGCAGTCGAACGGCGGTTCAGCCGCGAACTCGCGCGTCACGCTGTCGGAGCGCCGTCGTCCTCGTTGGGGTTCGGGTGGGTGTAGCTCGCCACGGCGGGCCGGCGCTCGTTCAACCGCGGCGCGCGCTCGGGGCGATCGCCGTCCCGGCCGATCCTGCCGATCAGATGCACCAGATCGATGAATTCGTCGGCCTGGCGGCGCAACTCGTCCGCCACCATCGGCGGCTGGGTCGTGACGGTCGACACCACGGAAACCCGCACGCCGCGGCGCTGGACCGCCTCGACCAGTGAACGGAAGTCGCCGTCGCCCGAGAACAGCACCATGTGGTCGAGGTTCTGGGCCATTTCCATGGCGTCCACCGCGAGCTCGATGTCCATGTTGCCCTTCACCTTGCGGCGGCCCATGGAGTCGACGAATTCCTTGGTGGGCTTGGTGACGACAGCGTATCCGTTGTAGTCGAGCCAATCGATCAAGGGCCGAATCGAGGAATATTCTTGATCCTCGACCAGAGCGGTATAGTAAAAGGCCCGAATAAGGCGCCCTTTGCTCTGGAACTCGCGCAATAGGCGCTTATAGTCGATGTCGAAACCAAGTGTCTTCGCGGTGGCATATAAGTTTGCGCCGTCGATGAAAAGGGCGGTACGTTCTTGCTCGGCCATGCGGGTGTTGCTCTTGGGTCAATTGCAGTGAAGTCAATGTCAGGGAGGCTCGTCGATGATGCCCGCATCACCGAATGTGCTTGGACGCGCATGCCGCGAGGCGCTGCTCCGGACCTGATCGGTTCGGTGCCACTCGGCCTCCCGCTCCGTAGAGTGCCTCGGGAAATTCCGCAACGCGGCAGTCCCACCTGTCCACCGAGATAGTCACGCTGCAAATGAGAGTTTTTTCCGGCCGGCGCGTGGTGTCACTGCCTTGTTCGCCGCCATGCGGAACCTTTCTCGCCTCTGCATCGGTTTAAACCCTTCGGCGGCTGGAATGTCTTGCGTCGCACGCTGGCAGAGGCTACCGCAGCGCAAATCATTGCTCTCCCGCGAAGGATCATCGCATGGCACGCGTCACCGTCGAAGATTGCATCGACAAGGTCGAGAACCGGTTCGAGCTGGTGCTGTTGGCCAGCCACAGGGCCCGGCTCATCTCCTCGGGCTCCCCGATCACGGTCGACCGCGACAACGACAAGAACCCCGTCGTCGCGCTGCGGGAGATCGCCGACGTGCGCTTCTCGCCAGAAGACATGAAGGAAGACCTGATCCATTCGCTGCAGAAGCACGTGGAAGTGGACGAGCCCGAACTCGAAGCCGTGCCCGCCATGGCGCCCGCGGCGACTCTTGCGGATCCCGAGACCGCCGGTGACCTTCAGTTCGATCGCATGACCGAGGAGGATTTGCTCCGGGGCCTCGAGGGCCTGGTGCCGCCGGCCGAAACCGAGGAAGAAGGCGAGTAGGACGCGGTCTGCCCGGGCGGAGACTCCCGAGGAAGCTGCTCCATGCTTCGACGAGACGTCGCGATATGCGGCTTGTCCCGTCCGGCTCCGGTCCCGATAATGAGGGCATGACGCTCGCCACCATCGCTACGCGCCGCACGGGGCACGCGAAAATCCTTCGCCAGTATGAACTCGTCGACCGGGTGCGGAGCTATAACCCGGACGCCGACGAGGAGCTGCTGAACCGGGCCTACGTATACGCCATGAAGGCCCATGGCGCGCAGAAGCGCGCCTCGGGTGACCTCTATTTCTCCCATCCGCTGGAAGTTGCGGCCATCCTGACGGACCTCAAGCTCGACGACGCTACGATCGTGGCGGCCGTTCTCCACGATACGATCGAAGATACCGAGACGACCCGGGAGGAAATCGACCAGCTCTTCGGCGATGAGATCGGTGGTCTCGTCGAAGGGCTGACCAAGATCAAACGGCTCGACCTCGTGTCGAAGCAGGCCGCCCAGGCCGAGAACCTCCGCAAGCTTCTCCTCGCGATCGCCGACGATATCCGGGTGCTGCTCGTCAAGCTCGCCGATCGGCTGCACAACATGCGGACCCTGCACTTCGTGCCCGTGGCCAAGCGCGCCAGGATCGCGCAAGAGACGCTCGACATCTACGCGCCGCTGAGCGGCCGCATGGGCATGCAGAGCATGCGCGACGAGCTCGAGGAGCTCGCCTTCGCGGCCCTGATGCCCGAGGCCCACGCCTCGATCGTGTCGCGGCTCGACGACATGACGGCCAAATACGGGTCGCTCATCGCCAAGATCGAGACGGAGCTGGCCGACAAGCTCGGCCTACAGGGCATCGCCGCACAGGTCAAAGGGCGGCAGAAGCAACCCTTTTCGGTGTGGCACAAGATGGAGCAGAAGTCGGTCGCCCTGGAGCAGCTCAGCGATATCTTCGGGTTCCGGGTGCTGGTCGGCAGCGTCGAGGATTGCTACCGGGTGCTCGGCGCCGTGCATACGCAGTGGCCGAGCGTACCGGGCCGCTTCAAGGACTATATCTCGACCCCGAAGCAGAACGACTACCGCTCGATCCACACGACCGTCGTGGGGCCGGGCCGTCAGCGTGTCGAACTGCAGATCCGCACCCGCGCCATGCACGACCTCGCCGAGAACGGCATCGCGGCCCATGCGCTCTACAAGGACGGAGGCGCCCTCGATGTCGGCATCGCGGCAGGTGAGAGCCGAGCCTACAGCGGACTGCGCCGCACCATCGCCATGCTGGCCGACGGCGACAATGCGGAGGAGTTCCTCGAGCATACCAAGCTCGAATTGTTCCACGACCAGGTGTTCTGCTTCACGCCGAAAGGCAAGCTGATCGCGCTACCCAAGGGCGCCACGCCGATCGACTTCGCCTATGCGGTGCACACCTATATCGGCAACACGGCGGTCGGCGCCAAGATCAATGGCCGCATGGCGCCGCTGCTGTCCGAACTCAGCAACGGTGACGAGGTCGAGATCGCCTGTGCCGAGGGTCAGATCCCGCCCCCCGCCTGGGAGGCGCTCGTGGCCACGGGCAAGGCCAGGGCCGCGATCCGCCGCGCCACGCGCGACGCGGTTCGGGCCCAATATTCGGGGCTTGGGCGCCAGATCCTCACCCGCGCGTTCGAGCGCAACGGAAAGACCTTTTCGGAGGACAGGGTGAAGGGCGCTCTGTCGCGCCTCGCACGCTCGTCCTTCGACGATGTTCTGGCGGCGGTCGGGCGGGGCGAGATGTTCTCGGGCGATGTCATCCGCGCCGTGCATCCCGAGATCGCCGAGCCGCGCAAGGCCGGGGTCGTGCCCGACAAGACCGATGCCGGCTGGTTCGGGCTCGAGAAGGCCGAGAATTTCCGCTTCAAGGTGCCGGAGAACTCCGCCGAAGCTAAGGGTCCGATCCCGATCCGGGGTCAATCGGGCGATCTCCCGGTGACCTTCGCGCCGAACGGAGGCGCCGTTCCGGGCGACCGCATCGTCGGTATTTTGACGCCAGGCGAGGGTATTACGATCTATCCCATCCAATCTCCGGCCCTGATCGCCTTCGACGACCAGCCGGAGCGATGGCTCGACGTCCGTTGGGACATCGACGTGGCTCGCCAGGAGCTGTTCCCGGCCCAACTCGGCGTTACGGCCATCAACGAGCCCGGCGCACTCGCCGGGATCACCGCCTCGATCAGCGACCATGGCGGGAACATCGACGACATCCGCGTGCTGTCGCGATCAGCGGATTTCCGCGAGGTCCTGGTCGATGTCGAGGTCTGGGACTTGAAGCAGCTGAACGCGATCATCGCCCAATTGCGCGGGCTGAAGAGCGTGTCGCGCGTCGAGCGCGTCAATGGCTGAGACGCCCGGGACGAGGGTGGCACCGCCATGATCATCGGCATCGGCAGCGACCTCTGCGATATCCGACGTTTGGCGCAGGTGCTCGACCGGCATGGCGAGCGCTTCGTGAGACGCTGCTTCACGGAGGTCGAGCGCCGCAAGTCCGAGCGGCGCGCCGACCGGGCCTCGTCCTATGCCAAGCGCTTCGCCGCCAAGGAGGCCTGCGCCAAGGCACTCGGTACCGGGCTTCGCGGGGGCGTCTTCTGGCGCGACATGGGCGTGGTCAATCGCCCATCGGGGCAGCCGACATTGCAGCTCACCGGCGGGGCGGCACAGCGGCTGCGCCGGATCGTGCCGCCGGGGATGGAACCCTTGATCCACCTGAGCCTGACCGACGAGCACCCCTACGCCCAGGCCTTTGTCGTGATCGAGGCCGTTTCACCGGCCGATGCCGAAGGGCACTGAGGGCGTGCCGGGCTTGGCGCGGATGGAGCGGCCCGCTATATGCGTGCGATCCGGAGCGGCATGACGTGCCCGCGGCAGCTGCGGCCCGCGACCGGATGGAATCCCGGCCAGGCCGGACATCCCGGCGAGGCCGGACAGGACGATTGGATCAAGCACGATGACGGAGCCCGTGAGCCTCAAGGGCAAGGAGGCGGAACGCCATAGGAAGACGGCCAAGGAAGGCGGTCTCGGCGAGACCGTCAAGGTCGTCGTACAGGCGCTACTGATCGCACTGGTCGTGCGCACGTTCCTGTTTCAGCCTTTCAATATCCCGTCGGGTTCACTGATTCCCACGCTGCTGATCGGCGACTATCTTTTCGTGTCGAAGTATTCTTACGGCTACTCGAAATTCTCATTTCCGCTCAGCCCCAATCTGTTTTCTGGCCGCATCGTCGGTACCCCTCCGAAACGCGGCGACGTCGCAGTCTTCAAGCTGCCGCTCGACAATTCGACCGACTACATCAAGCGGGTGGTCGGTCTTCCGGGCGACAAGATCCAGCTGATGAACGCCCGACTGTACATCAACGGCCAGATGGTGCTGCGCGAGCCGACCCAGAAGGTGACGACGGCGGATCAGTTCGGCAACCAAGTCGAGGTGCCGACCTACAACGAGACGCTGCCGGGTGGGGTGACGCACCGGATCATCCAGCGCGACGGCGACAACGGTTTCTACTCCAACACCCCGGTCTATGAAGTGCCCCAGGGCGACTACTTCATGATGGGCGACAACCGCGACAATTCCACGGACTCGCGCGTCTCGCCGGAGCAGGGCGGCGTCGGCTACGTTCCGTTCGAGAACTTCATAGGCCGGGCCGAGGTCATCTTCTTCTCGATTCGCGAGGACACGCCGATCTGGCAGGTCTGGCGCTGGCCGACCGAGGTCCGATGGAGCCGCATCTTCACACTCGTGCGATGAGCCGCGCCGCCACGCGGCCCGACCTGTCCGGATTGGAAGAGCGCCTCGGTCATCGGTTCGCCGAGCCCGATCTCGCGATCACGGCCCTGACCCACATCAGCAGCGCGACCGGAAGCTGCCGCGGCGCAAGCTACCAGCGGCTCGAATTCCTGGGCGACCGCGTGCTCGGCCTGGCGGTGTCGGCCATGCTCTACGCGGAGTTCCCGCAAGCCGCCGAGGGCGAACTCTCGCGCCGTTTGGCCGACCTCGTGCGGAAGGAGAGCTGCGCCGAAGTGGCGTCCACGTGGGAGGTCGGTCCCCATTTGCGGCTTGGCCCGGGCGAGTCGCAATCGGGCGGCCGGGGGCGGCCGGCCATCCTGGGCGACGTGTGCGAAGCCATCATCGGGGCCGTGTTTCTCGACGGCGGTTACGAGGCGGCCTCGAGCCTCGTGCGGCGGGCCTGGGAGGCCCGCATGCGGTCCCCCCGCCGTGCGTTGCAGGACCCGAAGACCGCGCTCCAGGAATGGGCCCAGGGGCGGGGCAAGCCGACCCCGGCCTATACGGAGACGGATCGCAGCGGCCCCGCCCATGCGCCACGGTTCGTGGTCGCCGTGTCGGTCAGCGGCTTTGCGCCGGCGGACGGCTTCGGCACCTCGAAGCGCAGCGCCGAACAGGCGGCCGCTCAGGCGTTCATGTCGCGCGAGGGCTTCGGTCCACCTGTGCCGATCGAGGTCGAGGGGACAGGATGATGAGCGTCCAAGACATCGATCCAACTCCGGCCGTCGGGAGGCGGTGTGGTTTCGTGGCCCTGATCGGGGCGCCGAATGCCGGAAAGTCGACGCTGATCAACGGCCTCGTCGGGGCCAAGGTGTCGATCGTGTCGCGCAAGGTTCAGACCACGCGGGCACCGGTCCGGGGCATTGCGATCGAGGGTGGGTCCCAGGTGATCTTCGTCGATACGCCGGGCATCTTCGCGCCGAGGCGCCGACTAGACCGCGCCATGGTGCAGGCGGCCTGGGGCGGCGCGGGCGACGCGGACGCCGTGGCGCTGCTGATCGACGCCCGCAAGGGGCTCGACCCCGAAAACGACGCCATCGTCGAACGCATGAAGGATGTCCGCAAGGCCCGCTTTCTGGTGCTGAACAAGATCGACACGGTCGAAGTCGAGACGCTGCTGGGCTTGGCCGATGCGGTCAACGCGCGCCTGCGCTTCGACGAGACCTTCATGCTTTCGGCCCTGCGGGGCCATGGCCTCGACAAGTTCCTGAAAGTGCTGGCGGCCGCCATGCCACCCGGTCCCTGGCTCTACCCGGAGGATCAGGTCACGGATGCGCCGCTGCGGGCCTTCGCGGCCGAGATCACGCGCGAGAAGATGTTCGAGCGCCTGCACGAGGAACTGCCCTACCAGACCACGGTCGAAACCGATGATTGGAAGACGCTGCCGGACGGCTCCGCCAGGGTCGACCAGACGATCTTCGTGACGCGCGACGGCCACAAGAAGATCGTCATCGGCGAAGGTGGCCAGACCTTGAAGTCGATCGGCAAGGCGGCCCGCAAGGACATCGGCGAGGCGGCCGAGTGCAACGTACATCTCTTCTTGCACGTGAAGGTGCGCGAGAACTGGCTCGACGACCCGGAACGATTCCGCGGCATGGGGCTCGAGTTCCCGAAGGATCGTTGACGCGTATTCGCCGGCCCTTCCGCGCCTGCGGTTCGTTCGAACTCCGCTCAGCTGTCCTTGAGGCCGTACTCGGGCGCGCCATCCTCGTTGCCGTAGTATTTGTAGGGCAGGAACTTGCCCGACATCTGCAGCTTCACGCGGTCGCCCCTGTTATTGGGCTCGCGTTCCAGGGTCATGTCGAAGTCGATGGCCGACATGATGCCGTCGCCGAAGTCCTCCTGGATGAGTTCCTTCCAGGTCGTGCCATAGACCATCACCAGTTCGTAAAAACGGTAGATCAGAGGGTCGGTCGGCGGCATGTGCGGGATGGAGCCGCGGTAAGGCGCCTCGTTGAGCATGTGCTCCTCGGCTTCGTCGAGGCCGAACAGCTCCGCCGCCTTCTTGGCTTGGGCCTTCGGCAGCTTCATCTGCCCCATGCAGGCGGCCGTGATCAGGATGGGCGACACGCCGCCGACCTCCGCCTGAATGTGCTTCCACGTCCAGCCCTTCTCACGCTTGATGTCGAGCAGCTTCTCGGTCAGGTCTTCACGCTTCACTTGAGTGTCCTCGACGGTCTACTGAGATGGGGCACCGGTCAAGCGCGCCCGGGCGGAAGCTTCGGTCGGCTCGGCGTTCAACCGAGTTTCGCCTGGTCGGCCAGGAAATGCTCAAGCCAGTGGATGTCGTAGGCGCCGTTCTGGACGTCGGTGTTGCGCACCAGCGTGCGGAACAGCGGCAGGGTGGTGTCGACGCCGTCGACGATGAACTCGTCCAGCGCCCGCCGGAGCCGCATCAGCGCCTCGGTCCGGGTGCGGCCGTGCACCACGAGCTTGCCGACCAGCGAGTCGTAATTGGGCGGGATGACGTAGCCCTGGTAGGCGGCGCTGTCGACCCTGACGCCGAGTCCGCCCGGCGTGTGGAAGTAGCTGATCCGGCCCGGCGAGGGCCGAAACGTGTCGGGATGCTCGGCGTTGACGCGGCATTCGATGGCGTGGCCGTTGAGCCGCACGTCGGCTTGGCTGATCGTCAGGGGCGAGCCGGCCGCGATGCGGATCTGCTCGTTGACGAGGTCGATGCCCGTGATCATCTCGGTCACCGGATGCTCGACCTGGATGCGTGTGTTCATCTCGATGAAGTAGAACTCGTTGTCCTCGTAGAGGAACTCGATGGTGCCGACGCCGAGGTAGCAGAGGTTCCGCATGGCGGCCGCCACGGTTTCGCCGATCTCGCTCCGCTGCTCGTTGTTCAAGGCCGGCGAGGGGCCTTCTTCCCACACTTTTTGATGGCGACGCTGCAGCGAGCAGTCGCGCTCGCCGAGGTGTATGGCATTGCCCCTGCCGTCGCCTAGGATCTGGATCTCGATGTGACGCGGCTTCTCGAGGTATTTCTCGATGTAGACCGCGTCGTCGCCGAAGGCCGCCTTGGCTTCGGAGCGCGCCGTGGCGAGCGCGTCCGACAGATCGCCGGATTTGCGTGCCACTTTCATGCCGCGCCCGCCGCCGCCCGCCGCCGCCTTGATGATCACCGGGAAGCCGATCTCCTCGGCGACGCGCTGCGCCGTATCGTCGTCCGTGATGGCGCCGTCCGATCCCGGCACGCAGGGAATCCCCAGCGCGCGGGCCGTTTTCTTGGCCTCGATCTTGTCACCCATGATGCGGATGTGCTCGGCCTTGGGGCCGATGAATGCGATGTTGTGATCCTGCAGGATCTCGGCGAAGCGGGCGTTCTCGGACAGAAAGCCGTAACCCGGATGGATCGCGTCGGCACCGGTGATCTCGCAAGCCGACAGAAGCGCCGGGATGTTGAGGTAGCTGTCGCGCGCGGGCGGCGGGCCGATGCAGACGCTTTCATCGGCCAGCCTGACGTGCATGGCGTCGGCGTCCGCCGTGGAATGGACCGCAACGGTGGCGATGCCGAGTTCCTTGGCGGCGCGCAACACGCGGAGCGCGATCTCGCCGCGGTTGGCAATCAGGATCTTGTCGAACATGGTCTCCACCGCTCCGGCCACCTCGGCTCACGCGATCACGAGCAACGGCTGACCGTATTCGACCGGCTGCCCGTCCTCGACAAGGATGGCCGACACCGTTCCGGCTCGGGGCGCCACGATCTCGTTGAAGGTCTTCATGGCCTCGACCAGCAGGATCTTGTCGCCGGCCTTCACGGCGCTGCCCACCTCGACGAAGGCTTTCGCCTCCGGGCTGGCGCGCCGGTACGCCGTGCCCACCATGGGAGATTTGACCGCGCCCGCATGGTCAGCTACCGGCGCTTCGCTCGGAACGGTCCCGAAGATGGAGCTGGATGCTGCCGGCACCGCCACGACCGACGGCACGACTGGAGGGGGCACGGCCGCGAGCGCCATCGCGGTGTGACGCACGAGCTTGATGCGGAGATCCCCCTTCTCGATCTCCAACTCGGCGAGGTCGCTCTCCGCGATGAGTTGGGCGAGGGTGCGGACGAGTTCTGCGTCGATGGCGGTGCCGGCGGTCGCCGGCTTGACGCTCTTGGGGCGCGTCCGCAGGCCGTTTCGAATCATGGACAGGTCGCCTTCCGATGAGGTTGGGGCGAGACGACGGGAACGAACTCGGCCAGCCGAACGGCCGTAGGCGCGAGGCGGTTCACCCGCTCTCGATCGAGGCGAACCGAGGACGCGGTGCCGTGCCGCATCGCGGCCGGCCGACGTGGCTTAGGAGCACACGGCTCTTCCGCATTTCAGGACGCTATCGACGCGCGTCTTGAGTTCGTCGTACCCGACCGCTCCGACCACCACATCCTGGCCTACGACGAAGGACGGCGTTCCTGTCAAGCTGAGGGCGTCGGCCAGTTGCATGTTGGCCTGCACCGCCTGCTTGACCTCGGTGCTATCGGCATCCTTGACGAGTTGATCCATGTTGGCGCCGAGGTCCTTGGCGACCGCCAGGGCCTGGGATTTGGCGACGGGTCCATGGGACGACAGCAGCTTGGAATGGAAATGCCAGAATTGGTCGCCCTTGAACTGGTTGCGGGCCGCACCCGCGACATAGGCGGCTTCGACCGAGCCGGGGCTGAGGACCGGGAAATCCTTGAGCACGACGCGCAACTCGGGTTCGGTCTTCATCAGCTTGCCGACGTCGTCGAGCGCTCGCTTGCAGTAGCCGCAGTTGTAATCGAAGAACTCGACCAGGGTGACCTTGCCGTTCGGGTTGCCCAGCACGACCTCGTTGGGCGCGTGGAACAATTCCGCTGATTTCTCGTCCACGACCCGCTCGCGCTTGGCCGATTCCTGAGCTTTCTGCCGACGCTCCAACTCGGTCATGGCGTCCTGCAGAACTTCCGGGTTCTGGAGGAGGTATTCCCTGACGAGCCCGCCGAGTTCGGCGCGCTGGGCCGCCGTGAATTCCCCCGCCATGGCCGGCTTCCACGACGCGTCAGCCAGAACTCCTGCACCGATGAGACAGAACGCCGTCAATGCGCAACGGATCACCGGCGCAAGCCGGCCCATCCGCCGGACCAGGGCGGCCGGCACGAGCCGGTGAAGACGAGGATGGACCATGCTTTCTCCTCAGTGGGATCGGGCGGGCGCGATGCCGTCCGCGGGGTGTCCCATGCGGCGGCGATAAGGCCTTTCCAAGGCTGATGAATTCCCGTCGAGGCTTCGTGGCCCGCCCGCCGCGCCGAACCGGTCTGGAGGGCGCCGCGAGACCCAACTCGCGCATGGAAAGGAATTGCGGCTCAACTTCCGAAGGACGCCTTGGCGCGCTGCCACCAGCCCGAGCGCTTCGGTCGATCCGGATCCGGCGCCGTGGGGGGCTCCATGGCAGAGGGCTGCGTCGCGGCAGCCATATCCGGCGCTCTCGGCTCCGGAGACGACTCGCCAGTCTCGGACGGTTGCCCGGTTTCGGCAGGCGCCATGGGGGCGTGCTGCTCTGGGAGGTCGACCCCGAGGGCGCGGTTGGCGGACCGGCTCCCTCCGGCCGCCCTGTCGGCACTGTCTGCCGCGGCGGTCTCGGCCGCAAAGTCTGCAGGCTGCACCATTGCAGGCTGCACCGCGGCTTCGACGTCGCGCGAGCGGGACGACCGCCGCCGCCGCGGAGCCGGGCTGGCTTTCTCAGCAGCCGAGGGCGCGCTTACCGCGTGGCCGGCCTCCTCCGCGATGCGGGCTGCCGTGCGCCGCGTTCGGCGGCGGCGCGGCGCTTCCTCGGGCACGAGGCCGCCGTCGCCGACCGAACCCGCCGCGTCCTCGTCGCCCGAGACCGGCAGAACGGCGCCGGCCGCCGCCTCGGCGTCCCTGGCACCACTGCCGTGATCGGTATGTCCGGACCCTCCGACCGCATCCGCAGCGCCGCTCTCGACCCCAGCCATGTCGGCTGGGGCGCCGACCTCGGCCTGCGGAGCGGCGTCCGAGCTCGTCAGGGAGTCGCCTCCGGTGCGCGCCACGGTCTCAAGTCCGTCGTCGTATGGCAGCGCGGCATCGGTCGCGACATCACCCACTCCGTCCCGTTCACGGCCGCGTCGTCGTCGTCGTCGGCGCCGCTTGCGATTGGCATCGCCAGCCTCGGCCGATGACGGATCACGGTCGCCGTTTTCACCGTCGGAGAGATCGACCTCGGCGCCCTCAGCCTCGGCATAGGCGCTCACCTCGACCTCTGCGCCTTGGCTTTCAGGATCGAAGATGGGCGCGATCGAGTCGACGCGCACGAGATCCACGCGCGGGGCCGGGGCGATGGCCGGCGTGGCGGGTTCCCCACGCTCGATCGCGTGATAGATCATTCCGGTGAGGGTCGGATCAGCCGTCACCGTGATGGTCACACGGAACCGCTGCTCCAGTTCCACCAGCTTGGCGCGTTTCTGGTTCAGCACATAGAGCGCCACCTCGTTGCGGCTCCTCACCACCAGATCGTGGGACGCATCCTTGATGAGGGCGTCCTCAAGCAGGCGCAGCACGTGCAACGCGATCGACGCGGTGGACCGGACCGTGCCGGCGCCGGCACAATGCGGGCAGATCGCGGTCGAACCTTCCAGCACGCCGGTTCTGATTCGCTGGCGCGACATCTCCAACAGGCCGAAATGCGAAATGCGGCCGATCTGGATGCGGGCACGGTCGTTTTTCAGCGCCTCCTTGATGCGGCGCTCGACGGCCCGGTTGTTGCGTCCCTCCTCCATGTCGATGAAATCGACCACGATGAGGCCGGCGAGGTCGCGCAGGCGCAACTGCCGTGCCACCTCGTCGGCGGCCTCGAGATTGGTGCGGAGCGCGGTGTCCTCGATGTTGTGCTCGCGCGTCGACCTGCCCGAGTTGACGTCGATCGCGACGAGCGCCTCGGTCTGGTTGATCACCAGATAGCCGCCGGATTTCAGCGTCACGTGGTTCGAGAACATGGAGTCGAGTTGGGCCTCGACGCCCGATTTGGCGAAGATCGGCTGCGGGTCGCGATAGAGTTGCACGCTCTGGGCGTTGCCCGGCATCAGCATCCGCATGAAGTCGCGCGCCTCGGCAAACCCGTCCTCGCCCGCCACCAGGACGTCCTCGACGTCCTTGGTGTAGAGGTCACGGATCGACCGCTTGATCAGAGAGCCCTCCTCGTAGACGAGGGTCGGAGCACTCGACTTCAGCGTCAGTTCACGCACGCTCTCCCACATTCGGAGAAGATATTCGAAGTCGCGCCTGACCTCGATGTTCGAGCGCGCCGCGCCCGCGGTGCGCAGGATCACGCCCATGCCTTCGGGAACCTCGAGTTCCTGGGCGATGGCCTTCAGGCGTCTTCGATCGTCGCCATCGGTGATCTTGCGCGAGATCCCGCCGCCCCGCGCCGTGTTGGGCATCAGCACGGAATAACGGCCGGCCAGGGACAGGTAGGTGGTCAGGGCTGCGCCCTTGTTGCCCCGCTCCTCCTTGACGACCTGAATCAACAGGATCTGGCGGCGCTTGATGACCTCCTGGATCTTGTAGTGGCGGCGAAGCCGAGCCGGCCGCGGCGAGACGTCTTCCAAGGCGTCGCCGCCGATCTGCTCGACGTGCTCGTCTTCGTGATCCGCCGCATGGGTCTCGTCGTGTTCGACGCGACGAGACTCGGCAGGAGCGGGCTGTTGGAAATCGTCCGAGCCGCCGTCCGACGGCGCGTCGTCGAGCGCGCCGAGAGCGGCTTCATGGCGTGCGTCAAGACCGGTCTCATGGTCCGTCCCGGCATTGCCGGACGAGTCGGGATACGGCGTCGTGGCGGGCGCGAACCCGACCTCGGCCGTGTCGGCCACGTGGGATGCGGTCTGCTCATCGGCGAGCGAGGGGTCCGACCCCTCGCGGGCGTCGGTCGACGTCTCGGCCGCTGCCGCGTGCACCTCGTCACCTTGCTCGACCCGACCCAAGGCCTCCGAGCCCTGCGCGTCCGAGCCCGACATGGCGTCGAATGCCTCGGGCACCTCGACGCCCGCTGCCGGAACCTGGCGGAACGTGTGAGCGTCTGCCGCGGGCTCGACAGTGGGCTCGATCGGCACTGCCGCCTCGAGCGCCGCGTCGGCCGCTGCTTCGTCGCCGTAAGACGTCGACGCTTCACCGGTGGACACTGTGTCGATCCCATCGTCCGCGACGGCATCGAACGGCGTCGTCGCCGACGCAGTTGACACGTTGCCCTCGCTGTCGGTGACCGTGAAGGCGGGCTCGGACACACTGTCGTCCGGCGGTCCACGCCGCTCCATGGCCGAAACCGTCCCGTCCCGCCTGTTACGTCGGCTGCGACGATGGTTGCGATCGCCGCGATCGTTCCGTTCACTCCGCTCGCCGTCGCCGCTGCCGCGCTCACTTCGGTCGCCGCGCTCGGCGCGGGCGCTACCGCGCTCCTGCCGCTCGCCACGGTCGCTTCGTGCGCCCCGTTCGCTGCGCTCCGCGCCACGGCCGTCATCGTCCTCGTCGCGATGCGCGCGCGCCTCCTCGTCGAGAAGCGCCTGCCTGTCGGCAACCGGGATCTGGTAGTAGTCGGGATGGATTTCCGAAAATGCCAGGAATCCATGGCGATTGCCGCCGTATTCAATGAAGGCGGCCTGCAGTGACGGTTCGACCCTGGTCACCTTGGCGAGATAGATGTTGCCGCGAAGCTGTTTCTTATTGGCTGCTTCGAAATCGAACTCTTCGACGCGATTACCTTTGAGCACCACCACCCGGGTTTCTTCCGGATGCGAAGCGTCGATGAGCATCTTGCTGTTGGACATAGAGAACTCTGTTCGTGATGAGGCGCGTCGGCGGACTCGCCCGGCCGGCCACCGGCGCGGAGCCGACGGGAGCGCGAAGGGCGGGAAGCGGAATGCGCCGGTGTGGATGAAGGAGGTCAGCCCTGCGGGCCGTCGAAGTCGCGTCACGGCGCCGGGCCGCGATGCGCCGAGCGGATCGGCCGAGGGGGGCCGATTGCCGAAGCGATGGCCGAGACGAGACTCCGCGGTCCGGACCCTTCGGACCAGACAGCGGCATTGAAAGACCTCGCGCCAAAGCGCGCGTGGTCGCCATCGAACCGACGGCGACAGGGTGGTCAGCGTCGCCCGTCCGGCCCGTCACCGAGGGTCCGCCGAACCGCGGCAAGACGTCGGACGTGGAATGGCGGGTTGAAACGAGACCACCCTGATGCGGTCGGATCATCATGCAGAGACTTTCGTAGCGCGGCATGAGCGAGCCAGCCGCGTCGTCAGTCGTGTCGAACTCGAGCCCGATGTTTCGGGACGTCATCCGATCGGCCCGGCGCCGATAATCGCGGGGTGCGAATGCCGCGCTGCTGAGCGAGGCCATCGGCGTGCGGGCCGGTCTTAAGCGACGAGCCGCCGGCGAGGCGTGCCCGAGTCAGAACGCTGACCTTGGAGCAATAACGGATATCCGGCCCGCTTGGCAAGTTCGTCGCCACTGTCTCCCGAGTGCCACAATGGGCCACAAGCGATCGTCCGGTGCGTGACGGAACATTAACCATCGTGGGTTTATCCCGTATCGTGGCGGCCGATGCTTGCACGGGCCGTGTTCGCCGCAACTGACGTATTCGGACCGTCGGAGTCGCAGATGAGAGCCAACAGCCCGATGCGGTTCGCGGTCTCGCTGTCGGTTCTCGCCGCCGGGGCCTGGACGCCGGTCGGATCGGCTGACGCGTCCGTCAAGCATCCGAGCTGGCATCAGATCGGTCCCCAGCCCGAGTTCGCGCCGCCTGCGGTCGCGGTCGCGGTGGATGCCCGTGCGAGCGAAGCCGGCGGCGTCACGCGGCTGGTCTTCGACCTCACTGCCAGGGTCGTCGTGAAAACCTTGCTGACCGAGCGGCCGGATCGGTTGATCATCGATCTGGCGCAGGTGAACTTCCAGCTCGATCCCGCGGCGCGCCGGCTCGGTCCCAAGGGTGTCGGCCTCATCCGTTCGTTCCGCTTCGGGCTTTTCGCGCCCGGCAAGTCGCGCATCGTCATCGAACTCACGGGACCCGCGGCGCTGCGCGGAGCGGAGGTCGAGAGCATTGCCGGCGGGGATCCGTCGCGCCTGACGATCGAACTCGTCAGAACCGATCGCGCGGCCTTCCACGAAGCGGTCCGGCGGCCGCTGGACCCGACCGGTGCCGCTGCCGCGGCACCTCCGGCCGACTCGCCGGACGTCGAAGCGACCGGGACGACACGCCCCACGGCCCAGCACGACCCCCGACCCGTGGTGGTCATCGATCCCGGCCATGGCGGCATCGACCCGGGCGCAAGCGGGGTCCTGGGAGCTGTCGAGAAGACCGTGGTGTTCGACTTCGCATCGGCGCTCGAGTCGAGGTTATCGGCGGGCAATCATTACAGAGTGGTGATGACCCGCCACGACGACAGCTTCGTCTCGCTCGCCGACCGGGTTCGGGTCGCCCGCGATGCCGACGCAGCGTTGTTCATTTCGGTCCATGCAGACACGCTGTCGGACCATTCCGTCTCCGGCGCGACCGTCTACACGGCTTCCGACCGGGCCAGCGATGCCGAGGCCGCGCGGGTGGCGGCCGCCGAAAACCAGGCCGACGAGGTGGCCGGGCTCGACCCCACCCCGAAGGCGCCGGAGGTGTCCGACATCCTGTTCGACCTGACGCGGCGCGAAACCCGCGCCTATGGGCACCAGTTCCAGCGCACCTTGACGGGCTACTGGTCCAAGATCGCTCGGCTCAACCGCAACCCCGAGCGCGCTGCCGGCTTCAAGGTCCTCCAGGCACCCGACGTGCCATCGGTGCTGTTGGAGCTTGGCTATCTGTCGAGCGACAGGGATGCCCGCATGCTGACCTCGCCCGAATGGCGCGCCAAGGCAACCGACACGGTGGCGTCCGCGATCGACCGCTTCTTTGCGGTTCGCGCGGCTCCGCCCTCTCCGGCTCTCGGGCCTGCCGCCATGCGGTGAGGCAGCCGCAAGCCGGTGACCGCGGTCGTTGATAGGGGAAGGAGCGAGCCCATGTGGCTGCTCTGCAACAGGTCGGAAAGAACCCTGACGTCCCACAACGGCTTCTGGGGTGGGGCCGCGCCGGTCGCATTGACACCATAAAAGAGCCGCAGCTTCTACGCATCCGGTCGCTTCGACGTGGCGGCCCGCGGCGATGCACTGATCGGTGCCCGCAGCCCCACTCAGAGCTCTGGTCCCGAGGCTTTTCACCGATGCGGCATGTTGCCAGGTTACTCGGTTTCCTGTTTGCCACGGGCGCTTTGGTCTTCGTGGTCCTTGCCTGCGCGGCCACCGTCACGGTCTGGAAATTCGAGAAGGATCTCCCGGACTATACCCAGCTGCAAAACTACGAGCCGCCGGTGATGACCCGGGTCCAGGCGGGCGACGGCAGCCTGCTCGCCGAATATTCGCGTGAAAGGCGGCTCTACCTGCCCTCGACCTCAATCCCGCCGCTCGTGAAGGAAGCCTTCATTTCGGCCGAGGACAAGAATTTCTACACTCACAGCGGCATCGACCCCGAAGGGGTCCTGCGGGCCGTGACCGTCCTGGTTCAGGGCAACAAGCGCGCACAGGGCGCCTCCACCATCACCCAGCAGGTGGCCAAGAACTTCCTTCTGACCAACGAGCGCAGCTTCACCCGCAAGATCCGCGAGGCGTTGCTGGCGTTGCGCATCGAGCAGGCCTATCCCAAGGAGAAGATCCTCGAGCTTTACCTGAACGAAATCTACCTCGGTCTCGGAAATTACGGCGTCGCAGCCGCCGCCCTGAACTACTACGACAAATCGGTGAACGAGCTGTCGGTGGCCGAGGCGGCCTATCTTGCGGCTCTACCCAAGGGTCCGAACAACTACCAACCCTTCCTGAAGCACGACGCCGCAGTCCAGCGCCGCAACTACGTGATCGACCGCATGGTCGAGAACGGCTACGTGACCAAAGCCGAGGGCGAAAAGGCCAAGCAGGAGGCGCTCGGCGTCAACCCCCGCGTGTTGACGCCTGACAGCTTCGCGGCCGGCTATTTTGCCGAGGAAGTGCGGCGCGAGTTGAGCGATCGCTACGGCGAGAAGAAGCTCTACGAGGGCGGCCTGTCGGTCCGCGCCACGCTCGATCCCAAGATGCAGGTGATCGCCCGCAAGGCGCTGGTGGACGGTCTCGTGCGCTTCGACGAGGCGCACGGTTTCCGGGGCGCCATTCGCCACATCGACCTCGGCAGCGACTGGGGGCCTCCGCTGGCCGCCGTTCCTGCCTTTGGCGACGTGCAGCCCTGGCGCGTTGCGGTCATGCTGGACGGCAGCGACACGGCGGTCCGCATCGGCCTGCAGCCCGGGCACGACAAGGCCGGCGAGGTGGTGCAGGATCGCGACACCGGCATGCTGAACCAGGACGGCATCCGCTGGACCGGCAAGAAGTCGATCCGCTCTATCCTGTCGCCGGGCGACGTCGTCTATGTGGCGGCCATCGACGGCAAGCCCGGCCAGTACCGGCTTCAGCAGGTGCCCGAAATCTCCGGCGCCATCGTGGCCATGGACCCCTATACGGGTCGCGTCTTCGCCATGGTGGGCGGATTCTCGTTCGAACAATCCGAGTTCAATCGCGCCACGCAGGCGCAGCGGCAGCCCGGATCGTCCTTCAAGCCCTTCGTTTACGCGACGGCGCTCGACAACGGCTACACGCCCTCCTCGAGCGTGCTCGACGCGCCGATCGAAATCGATCAGGGTCCTGGCCTCGGCATCTGGCGCCCGCAGAACGACGACGACAATGGCTCGGGCCCCCACACGCTACGCTACGGCGTCGAGCATTCACGCAACCTGATGACGGTGCGGCTGGCCAAGGACATCGGCATGCCGCTGATCGTCGAATATGCCAAGCGGTTCGGCATCTACGACGACATGCTGCCCGTGCTGTCGATGTCGCTCGGCGCCGGCGAGACGACCGTGCTGAGGATGGTGACGGCCTATTCCATGCTGGCTAACGGGGGCAGGCGCATCAAGCCGACCCTCGTGGACCGCATCCAGGACCGCTGGGGCAACACGATCTATCGCCACGACGAACGGGTCTGCGACGGCTGCGATGCTGCGACCTGGACCGAGCAGGCCGAACCGAAGCTGATCGACAAGCGTGAGCAGGTGATCGATCCCATGACGGCCTATCAGGTCACGTCGATCCTGGAGGGCGTCATTACACGCGGCACGGGCCAGGCCGTCAAGGTTCTGAACCGCCACTTGGCGGGGAAGACCGGCACGACCAACGACGCCAAGGACGTCTGGTTCGTCGGTTATTCCTCCGATCTCGCGGTAGGCCTTTATCTCGGCTACGACCAGCCGCGCTCGCTCGGCGCAACGGCCTACGCGGCCGAATATGCGGCGCCGGTGTTTCGCGACTTCATGGCGGCCGCCCTGAAGGACAAGCCCGACGTGCCGTTCCGTGCGCCCATCGGCATCAAGCTGATCGGCGTCGACTACCGCAGCGGCATGCGCTCCAGCGGCAAGGAGTCCATCATCGAAGCTTTCAAGCCCGGCACCGCACCGCCCGACAGTTACGCCGTCATCGGCGACAATGCCGCGCGTGCGGCCAAAAGCGAGGGGGCGCCGGCTGCAGATGCGGAGCGCGCCGTCGGCAGCGGCACCGGCGGACTCTACTGAACGGTCTGCAGTGCACATCCGCGAAAGCGGAGCGTAGCCGGCGTGTCGCGCTCGCAGACGCTGCTTCGACGGGTGTGACGACCGCGCCAAGGCGTTGCGCTCGGTTCAGCCCGGAGTGGCCTCGCCGCCTGATCTCCTCGGCTCTCGCCGCATCCTCGGCGTGTTGACGCCGAGAGGCGGGCTTCCGGGAAACAATCGCTTCGCTTCATGGGACTATGCTAGAGGCGAAGGCCGAGTCTGTCGAAGCGGTCATCCCGCGGGGACCTAAGCGTCGATCGGATCCTGGACCGCCAGGCTGCAACCGAACTCTGCCGCTTGCCGGTATTCCTCGACGTCGCGGAGGCTGCTCGTGGATCAGCACCGTCCTAGGGCGTATTGACATTCCCGCTTCTTTTTCGCGTTAGACGATTCGATTGGCGTTGATCAAACCTGAGGTAGTTTTTTCGGTCATTTTCGGTGGGAAGGATTCTCCGACGTGCAACACTCTGATTCAGGCCTGGAAAACGGAGGCCAGCTTGGATCGGACGTGTTGAGCGACGAGCAGTGGGAGCAGGTATCGCCGTTGCTTCCTGGCAAGATCGGTGATCCTGGGCGCTCTGGCTCGCGGCAGGTGGAGCTTTATTGACCTGCCCACGGCGATCGGTCCGGTTCTGGCGCTACCGGGTCCGGTCTCCTGATTCCCGAACGCCTAATTATACCTTCGCTTCTCCAGCCTGTGAGCGTGGACCCGAGGAAGCCGAACGTGCCGGTGATTGTTCCTGGCGGAGCCTCTGTCTTATGGTCCTCCTCCAAGATCGTTGACGCGAGGTGCAAGGCTTGTCGCGGCGCGAAGGGCTTCTTGGGCGCCGCGCTCTTTAGCGTCCTTAAGCTATGGGGCGAGCGGCTCACCTACACGCGCTGGGACGGGGTGGACGCCGCCGAGGCGGCGCGCTGGACAACGGTGACCCGTTGGGCCTACGCGCAGCGCCGGTGGAGGCGGTCTCGGTCGGCTCAAGGCGGCGCGCCGCAGGATCGCGGGGCTCCCTGTCTATCGACCAGCCGGGCGCCGTGGCGCTGGTCGTGCGGATAACGGTCGCCCCCGGGCAGCAGGACGCGCTCATGGAGGAGCTGGAGACCTCGAGGGACAGCTACTTGCCCAACTGTTACGCGGTGCGGGCGGTCGCCATCCATTCCAGCTCCGACCGTGCGCTCGTCGCCGATATTATCCAAGTGACGAGCGCGGTCCTCATGTCGCTCACCCAGCTCAAGCCCCGGCTGATGCCGCACGAAAGGCGATTGAACGCGATCTGGCGGATCGGTCGCGGCCGACATATACCGGTCGGAACGGGTGGTCGGCCCTCGTAGCCCGGGTCAGTAGGAGATCGCGACCGCGCGGCCGACGAACGCGCGGTCTTCCGCCTCCTCGGCGACAAAACTTCCGAGGTCGGCTCGCGAGATGGCACCGATGTTCGGCAGGCCGCCGTCCTCGCCGATCCGATAGCGCTGGGTCAAAGAGTCGTCGACCAATCGCGCCGCGCGCACCACCGTCCATTCGAGCCCTGACGCCGCGACCGCAGCCTCCATGCGCTTCATGTCATCATATTTGTGGCGCAGCATAGGCTGCACAATCGTCCGGTACCAGAGCGGTGCGGTTCGATCGTGAACCACGCCGACCGAAGAGATCAGCACGAGACGGCGCACGTCGCACGCGCGCATCTGCTTGATGATCGCGCGCGCCGACCGCTCGTAGAACGTCATCGGCTGCAGTGAGTGGACGAACCCGGTAACGCCCAGGCTCGAGAGCACCGCATCCTGGCCGTCCAGCGCGCGGGCGAAGCTTCCGCCCTCGAGTGCATCGCCCGCCACGACCTTCAGGCGATCATACCGGATCTCAAAGGCGTCGGGCGACCGCACCACAGCCGTGACCTCATGCCCGCGAGCGAGCGCCTGAAGCAGCAGTTCCTGTCCGGTGCGCCCGCTTGCTCCAAAGATTGCCACCCTCATGCGTGCTCACTTGGCTCGGTCGAGGAGCTTCTTTCGCCATCGGCGGTGTGCGTCTCACGCAGGTCATAAAAGATCGGCTCGAAAGCTTGTGCGATGCTGGCCGCTCGCTTCATGTGAACCTGCGCATCGGCGTCGTTCAGCATGGCATTGAGATCGGCCTGGCTCCGCCACTGCGCGTAATTGGCGACGTGCTTCCTGTCGCGGCTGACATGAAGGTTTGCGGACACGAACCCAGGACGCTGCCGCATCCCATTCTCAGTCGCCGAAGACAGCTCGCTCAGCAAAGCATCCGCCTTGTCGGGATCGACGGTGAACGTGTTGATGAGCACGAGATGGCCCGACCTCGGATCCAGCGTAACCATAAAATTGTCCTTCCAGCTTGGCAGCGCCATCGGCCTGCCGTACATCAGCTGCCTGATACTTAGTGTAAGGTACCTGATATGTCTAGTGCCGACGTGCCAGAGAGAGTCGCGAAGCGGCTTGGCTATGCGATGAAGCGCGCGCAGCACGCGCTGCGCCTCAGTATGGATGGCGCGTTGCGGCCGACGGGTCTCAGCGCGCCCCAGTATGCGATCCTTTGCGCGGTGGAAGCCGAGGCCGGACTGTCGAACGCACGATTGGCGCGTGCTGCTTTTGTAACCCCACAGACAATGCAGGGCATGCTGGCGAACCTGGAGCGCGAGAACGTGGTCGTTCGCCACCCCGACCCGGCCAATGCCCGCATCCTGCACACTGCGTTGACATCGAGCGGTCGACGCCTCCTCGACGAGGCGCACCGACTGGTTGCGGTGGTCGAGGACGTCCTGGTTGCATCTTTTGGAAAGCGCGAAGCGCACCGACTAGCCCTGTTACTCACCACGTGCGCCAATGATCTGCAGGCGTCTCTGGAGCGGGCCCGCGTCGAGGACGATGGATGAAGCCGTTTGGCAGCGGAGCGCCAGCGGGGCGAAGCAAGCCTATTCTCAGCTTTCGTGGCTTTCGCGGGGCGCATGAGACGACAGGCGTTGAGCAGCCGTCCGCGGTTGTTGTGGGCTGCACCTCAAGCTTGATCGTGCGCAGGGCGACGTTTTTGTCCCTCGCCTCGCCGGTGATGTCGTCCGCTCAGGCGACCGAGGACGCGCTCGGAAGCGGTCGATCATTTACGTCGATCTGGAGATTTCACTACCCGCGATCGTTGCGGCGATGTGGACGCTTTGCCGGTTGATCCGTCACCGCGCACAGGAGCAGCGGTAGCGTCCGGGCTAATCCTAACCTTTTTACGGCGAGGTCGGCGCAGGCACGAGGAACGGAAACGGAAGGGACGGGAGAGCCATGCCGCCGGAATGCCCGACCATGACGATGGGTTCATCCCAGGACCCGCGCATGTCGAAAGGCAAGCGCTGGCTGCCCTGCACCGGTACGCCGCTGCTGTCGGTCTGTGCCGCGACCGCGTGGATGTCGATCCGGCCGTCTGGCAGAGCCGTCCGGGCGCCGAAGGACATTTGTAGGCCGGGAGCGGTCAGCTTGCCTTCCGGTATGCTGAGAATGCCGTGATCGACCGAGAAACCCCACGAGGCCCTGTCGAAGGTCGTGGGTTGCCGGTTGTGCTCGGCGGGAAACGGAACCTTCTGGCCGAGGCGGCGCAGCATGTGACCGAGCGACAGCCCGGCCAGCCTGCCATCGTCGATCGTCACCTGCCCGTGGCCCCCGAGGCCCGATACGAGGTCGCTGAAGCTGGCGCCACGGCCGTCGAGCACGGCTTGGCCGGTGAGCGCGCCGCCAACGCGATGCTGACCACTGAGAGCGCCAGATAGCTGGCCGAGGTCGACGCGGGTGGCTAACAGTTCGGCGTGGGCCTCGAGACCGCCCTGGCCGATGTTGGCGATCGCCCTGGCCTTGATGAGGCCGCCATAGGCGCCGGCCTCGTCGAGCGTCAATTCGAGCCGTCCGGCGCGCAGAAGAGCCGCCACGGCCGCATCGCCGAGGCTGAGACGCCCGATCCGGGCCGCGGAAGCGGAGACCCGCAGATCGACGTCGGTCGTGAACGCCGTCGCGTCGAGCGGCTGTCGATAGAGGGCGCGGACTTCCTCGTGCTTTGCCGCGTCCCCGATCAGTGCATCCACATCGAGCAGATCCGTCGCGAGCGTCCCCTCCACGAGGTCACGCCCGTTCTCGCGCCGCATCGCCAGCGTGCCCTCGAATTTCGAGCGGTCGAGCCTGATCTGGGCGTTGGACAAGGACAGGTCGCGCGCTTTCGCGACGATATCGCCGCTGATCTGAGCCCGGCGGGCTGTGATCGCGACCGGAAAGCCGTCGAGCGCCCGCAGCAATCTGGGCAGCGCCGGCGTCGACGCCGCCAGATGTCCGATGAACCGACCCTGAGTGCCGCCCGAAAGGCGCCCGGCTGCGGCGAAGCTGAAGATCGGTGAAGCCACCTGCAGCGATCCGGAAGACCCTTCCGGCGTGAAGGCCCGCGTCGGACTATCTAGGCTGCCCGCAAACTGGACCGTAGTGCCCCGCCAGGTGGACGTCCCCGAGAACACGACGCCATCGCGATTGTCCGGCCAGGTCGCGGCGGCGTCGATGCCCGTGGCGATCACGTCGGCGAAAGCGGTCGACGACTTGGTTCTGATCAGGCCGGACTTCACGCGCAACTGAGCCTGCCAGGGCTCGGCTACGGGGGTCGTCGGGCCGGCCACGGGTCGGCGCCGCGCCGCCAAGCGGTCGAGGTCGAGCGTGATGGTGGGCTCGATCAGGGTGGCCGTGGTCATGCTCCAGCGCCCTCGAAGCAGGCTCGGAACATCGATCTCGGCCCTGAGGACGGGCGCGTCCACCAGCAAGGCGCCGTCCGGATCCGCGATCGACAGCTCTCCGGTCTGGATGCGGGGCCGTGGCAGCAATTTGAAGGTGATCGGGCCCGAAACCGTGGCGTTGAGCCCCATCGCCTGCGCGAGATGTGCCGCGATCGCGTCCCCGGCCGCGGGATCGGCGATGCGCCAGGGCGACACGGCCGCGGTCACGATGGCCGCTCCCACGCCCGCCATGATCAGCTTCGTCTGCAATCTCATCCGTCTCGGCCGAACAGCATTCACCGGGTCCCCGTGCAGGTCCGTCTTAGACGAGCGTCGACAGCGAAGCCAGTCCGCCAAGCCGGAAGCGTGACGCGAATGTCACGTCCGCAACGGCTTGTTGACCGTAGCGCCCCAAAGCTGGCCCAAGGCGCTTCCCGCGGCGCCAACGCCATAAAAAGGTCGAACTGGAACGGCGTTTGTGAATGCGACAACGTCGATCCTGCCCGGCGTCCAACTCGCCACCACCGGATCCATTCATCCGGCCGGTGACGGCCCTTGGGAGCTGAGGTGGGTGGCCGACGGGATCGATGGCGGCGGAGAGCACGCGGCGGCGCGTTCGGCTCGGGGCCGGCCTAAGGAACTGGAGCAATGCTTTTGACGAACGACGTCCGACGGTCCCGTGCGTCTTCGATGCCGGCCTGTTCTGCCCGGCTTGCCGGTCTGATGTTGTCGACCGCCCTGGCGTTCGGCTTCGGCGCGGGCGCCATGGCCCAGCAGGCCGACGGTGGAGGGTCAGGTCTCGGCTCGCAGGCCGAATGGGCCCAGCGCTACGATTCCGACGCCCGCCAGCAGGTCCAGCGGGAAACCACGCCCACGCTTTCGCCTCAGACCGTGGCGGCGACCGAAACCGCGGTCCAGCGCTACCAGTCCATCGTGGCGCAGGGCGGATGGGGCGCGGTCCCGGCCGGGGTCAATCTGCACGTCGGGTCCAAGGGCCAGGCCGTGGTGGCGCTCCGTCATCGCCTCGAAATCACCGGCGACCTCGACCAGGCGGCCGGCATGTCGCCCGTGTTCGACAATTACGTCGAGGCCGGCGTGAAGCGCTTCCAGGCCCGGAGTGGCCTCGGCCAGACCGGCATCGTGTCGAGCCAGACTGTCGCGGCCATGAACATCCCGGCCGACCTCAGGCTGAGGCAGCTCGAGACGAACTTGATCCGACTGCGCTCTTTTGCCGGCAATCTCGGCAGCCGCTTCGTCATGGCCAACATCCCGGCGGCGTCGGTCGAGACGGTCGAAAACGGTTCCGTCTTCAGTCACCATGTCGCCGGCGTCGGCAAGATCGACCGCCAGTCGCCCGTCATGCAGACCAAGGCGATCGACATCAACTTCAACCCTTATTGGACCGTGCCGGCCTCGATTATCCGCAAGGACCTGATCCCCAAGATGCAGGCGGACGGCAATTACCTCAACGACAACCATATCCGCATCTTCAACAAGGAAAACCAGGAGGTCCCATCGAGTTCCATCAACTGGCATTCGATGGACGCCACGAATTACAAATACCGCGAAGATCCGGGCATCAACAATTCCCTCGGGGTGGTGCGGATCAACATCAACAATCCCTACGGCGTCTACATGCACGACACGCCCACCAAGGGCGTCTTCGGCGACGATTTCCGCTTCGTGTCGTCGGGCTGCATCCGCGTGCAGAATGTGCGCGACTACGTGGCCTGGCTGCTGAGGGACAATCCCGGCTGGGACCGCGACAAGATCGACGCCGCGATCCGCTCGGGCGAGCGGATCGACGTCAAGCTGGCCCAGCCTGTGGCGGTCTACTGGGTCTATGTCACGGCCTGGGCGACGCCCGACGGGGTCGTGCAGTTCCGCGATGATATCTACAACCGCGACGGCCTCGGCGCTCCGGGCACTCTGGCGTCTGCCGCCGACCCGAGCCAGGACGAGAACGCAGCCGTCGAGCCGGCCCTGCAGCAGGACTGAACCGCGGTCGGTCTGACGCGGTCAGCGGCGAAAGGGCGCTTCGGCGCCCTTTTTTCTTTGTGGTGATGACGCCGGGGCTGGGACGCGCTAATCACGATGGCGGACGGGAAGGCGGGGCGCCCGTGCCGCGCCTTCCCGTCCGCCATCGTGCCGCCACCCTCCGGTCGAGATCGTCATGCACGTCATCCCGATGTTTGCCACCGCTCGCGTGAACCCGGCTCTTTCGAACAGCTTTTTCGGTGCCGACCTGAAGGCCGCCGATCCCGAGGTCGCCCGCGCCGTCGAGCTTGAACTCGGTCGTCAGCGGGACGAGATCGAGTTGATCGCATCCGAAAACATCGTGTCCCGGGCCGTGCTCGAAGCCCAGGGCTCGGTGCTGACCAACAAATATGCGGAGGGCTATCCGGGTCGCCGCTATTACGGCGGTTGTCAGTTCGTCGACATCGTCGAGGACCTCGCTATCAAGCGCGCCATGCAGTTGTTCGGCTGCGGCTTCGCCAATGTGCAGCCGAATTCCGGCAGCCAGGCCAATCAGGCCGTCTTCCTGGCCCTCATGCAGCCGGGCGATACGTTCATGGGCCTCGACCTCGCGGCCGGAGGGCATCTGACACACGGCGCGCCCGTCAACATGTCGGGCCGATGGTTCAACGTGGTGTCCTACGGCGTCGACGCCGAAACTCACCTCATCGACATGGACGCGGTCGAACAGACCGCCCAGGCGGTCCGTCCTAAGATCATCATCGCGGGCGGATCCGCTTATTCCAGACATTGGGACTTTGCCCGGTTCCGCGAGATCGCCGACAAGGTAGGTGCCTGGTTCCTGGTCGACATGGCGCATTTTGCCGGCTTGGTGGCGGGCGGCGTTCACCCCTCGCCCTTCCCCCATGCTCATGTTGTGACCTCGACGACGCACAAGACCCTCCGGGGGCCGCGCGGCGGGCTGATCCTCAGCGACGACGAAGCGATCGCAAAGAAGCTGAATTCCGCCATCTTTCCGGGCCTCCAGGGCGGCCCGTTGATGCACGTCATCGCGGCCAAGGCCGTGGCCTTCGGCGAGGCGCTGGCACCCGAGTTCAAGCGCTACGCCCGTCAGGTGACCGAGAACGCCAAGGCGCTGTCCGACTGCCTGATCGGCCACGGATTCAGCATCGTGTCGGGTGGCACGGACAACCACCTCATGCTGGTCGACCTCCGGGCCAAACGCATCACCGGCAAGGCGGCCGAAGCGGCCCTTGGAAGGGCTCACCTCACGGTCAACAAGAACGGGATCCCGTTCGATCCCGAGAAGCCCATGATCACTTCGGGCATCCGAGTCGGTACCCCGGCCGCGACCTCGCGGGGCTTCGGCACGGCCGAATTCGAGCGCGTCGGCACGCTTATCGCTCAAACCCTCGAGGGTCTTGCCGAAGCAGGCGAGGGCGGCAATGCCGCCGCCGAGGCCAAGGTCCGCGAGCAGGTCGGTCAGTTGGCGGCCCGCTTCCCGATCTACTGACCGCCACCTCACGAGGGCGCTCCATGTTCACGGGACTTGTCAGCGACGTGGGCGACGTCGTGGCGATTGAGGAGCACGTCGGCACGCGGCGGCTCCGCATCGCCTGCGGATATCCGGTCGGCAGTATCGCGATCGGTGCCTCGATCGCCTGCTCGGGACCCTGCCTCACGGCCGTGGCCAAGGGCACGGCGGCCGCCGCCGGCATCGCGCCGGGCCGCACCTGGTTCGAGATCGACGCCGGCAGCGAAACGCTCGATCGGACGACGCTCGGCGCTTGGGCGGTCGGGCGGCGCATCAACCTCGAACGGTCGTTGAGGATTGGTGACGAACTCGGCGGCCACCTCGTTTCGGGGCACGTCGACGGCATTGCGGCGGTCCTCGATCGTAGCGAAATCGGCGAGACCACGCGCTTCGACATCGAAGCACCCGAGCGGCTGGCACGCTTCATTGCCGAGAAAGGCTCCGTGGCGCTCGACGGCACGTCCTTGACCGTGAACCAGGTTTCGGGCCGCGTCTTCTCGGTGCTGCTGATCCCGCACACGCTGGCCGTCACGACCTGGAGCGAGGTGCGGGCCGGCGATCTCCTCAACATCGAGATCGACACCATGGCGCGCTACGCGGCGCGGCTCGCCGAACGGCCGGGAAGCCGCCCCGGCCTGACGGGAACCGACGAGAGCCCGGCACCGTGACCGATCGCCTCCGCACGCTGGCCCGCTACAACGCTTGGGCCAACCACCACCTCTACGCCGCCGCGGCCGCCTTGCCCGATGAACAGTACCGCGCCGATCGCGGTGCCTTCTTCAAGAGCGTGAACGGGACCTTGAACCACCTCCTGGCCACGGACCGGATCTGGATGCAGCGCTTTACCGGCGAGGGACCACGGCCGGACCGGCTTGACGCCATCCTGTTCGACGACCTCTCGTCGCTGCATGCGGCCCGGCAGGTCGAGGACACGCGCATCGTCAGCTACGTCGATGGGCTGGAGCATGCCGCGCTGGCCGAAACATTCACCTACGCCCGGATATCCTCACCCGAGCGTTACGAGCATCAGCTCGGGCCGGCGCTCGACCACTTCTTCAACCACCAGACCCACCACCGCGGGCAGGTCCACGCGGTGCTGACCGGTCTGGGAGCCGCCGCGCCGTCGCTCGACCTGATCCTGTTCCATCGGGAGGTGGGCTTCGGCGGCATGAAGCGGATCGCCTGAGCTTGCGGCTGCCGCATTGCGCCGCTAAGCACGGCGGCTCCCTCCGGCAGTTCCCGACGCGACGAGCTCATCATTCATGGCCGAACCTCAACGCCGCGACGACCCCGACCCCGTGGCCGCGGCGGCCCGCTTCCTGATCGTCGAGGGACGGTTCTACGACGACATCGGCGACAAGCTCCTGGCGGGCGCAACCGCGGTCCTGGCGCGGGCCGGTGCGAGCGTCGATACGGTCCGCGTCCCGGGGGCGCTGGAAATCCCCACCGCGATCGCCATCAGGATCGATGCCGCGGCCGCGGCAGGGCGCGCCTATGGGGGCGCGGTGGCGCTCGGGTGCATCCTGCGGGGCGAAACCTATCATTTCGAGGTCGTGTCGAACGAAAGTGCCCGCGGCCTGATGACCCTGGCGTTGGATCACCGTCTTCCCATCGGCAACGGCATCCTCACGGTCGAAAACGAGATGCAGGCCCTGGTGCGGGCCGATCCGGCGCGGGGCGACAAGGGCGGTGAAGCCGCCAAGGCCATGTTGGCATTGTGGCGTTTGAAGCAGGACACGGAGTTGATGCCATGAGCCGCCGCGAGCTCCGGTCCGCGGCACGGCTCGCCGCCGTCCAGGCGCTCTACCAGATGGACGTCGCCAAGACAGGCATCAACGAGATCCTGGCCGAGTTCGAGTCACACTGGATCGGGCAAGAGGTGGAGGGCGACCGGTACAAGCCGGCCGAACTCGCCTTCTTTCGGAACATCCTCGAAGGCGTGCTGGCGGAGCAGGTCGAGGTCGACGTGCTGGTCGATCGGGCGCTGCAGCAGGGATGGCCACTGCATCGCGTGGAAGCCGTGCTGCGCGCCATTCTCCGGGCCGGTGCCTACGAACTGCGGAGCCGCAAGGACGTTCCGGCCCGCGTCGCCATCGTCGAATATACCGACATCGCGGGCGCCTTCTTCGAGGGCGAGGAAGTCGGTATGGTCAATGCCGTGCTGGACAGCTTGGGACGCCGGCTGCGGCCGGACGAGTTGGTGGGTGCGACCCGCTAGACTTGGCCCGCACCGTCCGGCGTTCCGAGCAGAGGTCCGACACCACACGGAGGGTGCAATGGAGGTTCGATCGTTCGGCGATGTCGACGGAGTCGAGGTCAAGGACATCACGCTGCGCAACAAGGCCGGCGCCACGGCTTCAGTGATCACCTGGGGTGCCGTGCTGCGCGATCTCGTGGTGCCGGCCCGCGGGGGCCCGCAGCGGGTGGTCCTGGGCCTCAACTCGATCGAGGACTATCGCGCTTACTCGCCGCACTTCGGCGCTGTTCCAGGGCGATTCGCGAACCGCATCGCGGGCGCCCAGTTCACGCTCGATGGCAAGGACTACCGGCTGCCCGCCAACGACAAAGGCAAGAATACGTTGCACGGTGGGCCCAAGGGATTCGGCAAGCGGCCGTGGCACCTCGAACACGCCGAGGTGGCCTCCGTGACTCTGGTGATGGACTCCCCCGATGGCGATGCGGGTTTCCCGGGAGCGGTGCGCGCGACCTGCACCTATGCTCTGCTCGAGCCCGGTACGTTGCGGGTCGACCTCCGTGCCACCTGCGATGCGCCCACCCTCGTCAATCTGGCGCATCATTCCTATTTCAATCTCGATGGCAGCACCGACATTCTCGACCACGAATTGATCCTCAACGCGCCTTTCATGACCCCTAACGACGCCGATTCGATCCCGACGGGCGAGATCACGGCCGTGGCCGGCACCCCATTCGATTTCACGGCGATGCGCCCGGTTCGTCATGCGTCGGGTTCGACCTACGACAACAATTTCGTGATCGGGCCGGCGCTCGATGTCGAGAGCGGGCTGGCCCATGCAGCCACCGTGCGGTCGCCCAAGAACGGGCTGACGCTGGCGCTGCATACCAATCAGCCGGGGTTGCAGTTCTACGACGCTTCGAAGCTGAACTGCCCGGTGCCGGGCCTCGGTGGCGCCCATTACGGGCCTCACGGCGGGCTCGCCCTCGAAGCTCAGCGGTTCCCCGACGCTCCGCACCACCGCCACTTCCCCTCGGCGGTTTTGAGGCCCGGACAGACCTATCATCAGCATTCGGAGTACCGCTTCGCCTGAGCGCATCCGGCCTCCTCCCAAGCGGAGGAGGTGCCTGAGCGCAGCGAAGCCGGAGAAGGCGAACTCCCACGCTGGAGCTTCCCTCATCGGCCCTACCGGCCCTGTTCTCCCGCAAGCGGAAGAAGCGCGAAACCGGTTCAGCGATCGCCGAGGCTGCCTTCGGATTCCGCCAGGGCGGCGCCGACCTCGAGCCCGAGTTCGTCCATCGAGGTCTCCTCGCGCTGCAGCACCTCTTCGCCCTTCGCCTGGCGCTCGGCTTCCTCCGGCGATCGCGCGACATTGACCGTCACGGTGGCATGGACTTCGGGATGCAGTTCTATCGGGACCGTATGGAGGCCGATGCCTTTGATGGGCGTCGTCAGCACGATCTGGTTCCGGCCGACCGAGAACCCGCCGGACGAGATGGCTTCGGCGATGTCGCGGGTCGAGACCGAGCCGTAAAGCTGGCCGCTCTCGCCGGCTTGGCGGATCATCGTGAAGCTCTTGCCCTCGAGGCCTTCGGCCACCGATCCTGCCTCGCTCTTCAGCTCGAGGTTGCGGGCCTCGAGCTGCGTGCGCTGCGTCTCGAAGCGCTTGGCATTGGCTTCCGTGGCCCGGAGCGCCTTGCCGCGCGGCAGTAGGAAGTTTCGCGCGAAACCGTCCTTGACGCGCACGCGCTCGCCCATCTGACCGAGCTTGGCGACCCGTTCGAGCAGGATGACGTCCATGGTTCTAACTCCTTGGTGTTTTCGTGATGGTCTGCGCAGGTCCACCCCGCAGGGAGGCCAGGCAATCGATGCACCCCAGCAGAACCAGGGCGAAGAGCGGCCACGGCATCAGGAAGACGACCGTGAGATAGATGGCCGCCAAGGTGGCGCGCCGCGCCGAGAAGCCGCGGGTCAGCACATGGGCGGCCGCGAGGCCCTCGAAGACGAAAGCCATGCCGAGCGCGGCCGCCAGCACGGCAGCCGCCAAGCCGAACGGCCCGGGCAGCAGGGTTCCGCCCAGCAGTGCCGCGAAGCCCACCACCGCGCCACGCGGCATTCTGATGCTGTCGGGGAGATCCGGCCACGGGCGGGATAGCCGCTCGGAGATCCTCACGACGCGGCCCGCAAGCCAGAGATTGAACGATAGCATTACAACGCTGGACGCCGCCATAGCGACGGGCGCGATCTTGACGAGGTCGACGACCCTGAAGTCACCCGGGAGGGTGTCGCGACCGAACAGCGCGGAGAGCCTGGCCGACAAGGCCGTCAGTGCAGGTTGGTAGCCGCCGAAACGCCAGACCACGACGAGGCAGGCGAGCAGCACGGGACCCGCCGCCAATGCCGAGATCCGCAGGATGAGTTGGGCGACCGGAAACCATTCGATCGCCGGCACTCCGCCGGTCGTGCCGGCCGAGACCGGACGGCCCAACATGGCGATGCGGGCGAGATACCAGGCCGGCAGGCCTAGGATCACGAGAAAGATCACGCCCGGTACCGGGCCGAGCGCGATCCCGACCGTCCCGCCGCCGACCAGTGCCGCGAGCCCGCCGGCCATATGCGTGAAACCGAGACCGGCAATCATGAGCGGGAGGGGCGCCAGATAGGCCAGCACGAGCGCCGCCGACGTTCCCGTCGACGTCACGATGAAGAGCAGGGCCGACGTGACCCCCGCGCCGAGCGCGATGCCGATAAGCTTTCCCATCGTCGAGCTGTCCCGCCGTAATACTACGAGGGTTAGGGGCGCATGCGACCGCCCCAACCGAGCCGGCGGGGCCTTGCCCACCTAGCCGACGCTCGATCTCCCGCCGGAATGCGAGCAGATCGATCTAGTGTGGACGAGTCCGGCGCGACAGGCCGAGGTCGTTGTCGGACCGCACGGACCTGCGACCGATCCGTGCGATCCCTCGGATCACCGGATCACGTAGGGCAGCAGCCCCAGGAAACGGGCGCGCTTGATGGCTTGTGCAAGTTCGCGCTGCTTCTTGGCCGAAACCGCCGTGATGCGCGACGGCACGATCTTGCCGCGTTCCGAGATGTAGCGCGATAGAAGCCGCGTGTCCTTGTGGTCGATCTTCGGAGCGTTCGGGCCGGAGAACGGGCAGGTCTTGCGACGGCGGAAGAAGGGGCGACGGGGCGCGGTGGACATCAGGCTTCGCCTCCCGGTTGGGCGGCTGCCGGGGGCCGACCCGCAAAGCGACTGCCGCGGTCACCGCCACGATCTCCTCGCTCGCGATCGAAGCGACCGCCGCCACCGCCGCGCCGCTCTCCGCGCTCACCACGGTCGTCCCGGTCGCTGTCCTCGCGCTTCCGGAGCATGGCCGACGGTCCTTCCTCGTGCGTCTCGACACGAGTCGTCAGCAGTCGGATCACGTCTTCATTGATCCGCATCTGGCGCTCCATCTCGGCGACGGCCGCCGGAGGGGCATCGATGTTCAGCAACGTGAAATGCGCGCGGCGGTTCTTCTTCACGCGATAGGCGAGGGACTTGATGCCCCAATATTCGGTCTTCTGGACCGAACCGCCACCAGCTTGGATGACGGATTTCAACTGCTCGGTCAGCGCGTCCACCTGCTGTGCGGTGACGTCCTGACGAGCAAGGAACACGTGCTCGTAGAGAGCCATGGACTTGCCTTTCCTGTTTCACGACACCGCCCGGCGCGAAGCCCTTCGAGCCTCGGGAAGGCTCGAGTGGAACCGAAGGCGGGAACACGGGAACAGGCCTGAGGGCCTTCCACGTCTCGGAGGTCGAGCCGTGGCTTTCCGTTCAGCTCCCGGCCAGGATGCTGTCGAAGGGCCGTGAGTACGGCCGTGAACTTCGGAAAGCAAGCCCAATAACGACGGTCACGGCCGCCTCGGCGGGACGGCGCGCCGATCGGGCTCCGCAGCTTGACACGCTGCGGCGCTGCGTGCACTCGGGCGCCCTCGATGGAGATGGCCGACTTCTCACCGGTGCGAGTTCAGGACAGCATGACGACCGCCTTCGTATTCCCCGGGCAAGGCTCGCAGGCCGTCGGGATGGGCAAGGCCCTTGCCGAAACCTTCGCAGCGGCGCGCGAGGTCTTGGCCGAAGTCGATGATGCGCTGACACAGCCGCTATCTCGGCTGATGTTCGACGGCCCGGAGGAGGACTTGACCCTGACGGTCAATGCGCAACCGGCCTTGATGGCGGTGAGCCTCGCGGTCCTTCGCGTGCTCGAACGGGAAGCGGGCCTCGATCTCAAGCGGGACGTCAGCTACGTCGCCGGCCACTCCCTGGGCGAATATTCCGCCCTGGCGGCCACCGGCGCCCTCTCGGTCGGCGAGACGGCGCGGTTGCTGCGGATCCGCGGCACTGCCATGCAGGCTGCCGTACCGGTCGGGCAGGGCGCCATGGCGGCATTGATCGGCGTCGATGCGGCAGTCGCGGGCGAGATCGCCGCCGAAGCCGCGCAGGGCCAGACATGCGACGTCGCCAATGACAACGGCGGTGGCCAGACTGTTCTGTCGGGCGCGACGGCCGCGATCGCCCGTGCCATCGCAATCGCCAAGCAGCGCGGCGTGAAACGGGCCGTGCTGCTGCCCGTGTCGGCACCTTTCCATTGCGCGCTGATGCGTCCTGCCGCCGAAGCCATGGCGGAGGCCCTGGCCGAAGCCGAGATCGTGGATCCGTCTATGCCGGTCGTGGCGAATATCCTGGCTCGACCCGTTGCCACGGTGGGCGAGGTCATCGGCTGCCTCGTGGGGCAGGTCTGCGGGACGGTGCGTTGGCGCGAGTCCGTCCTCTGGATGGCCGAGGCCGGGGTCACCCGTTTCGTCGAGATCGGGTCCGGCAAGATTCTGTCGGGGCTGGTCAGGCGAATCTCTCCGGGCGTGTCGTCCTCCGCGGTCGCGACGCCGGACGACGTGGCGGCCTATGGCAAAGCCATGTCGGGCACCGCCTGAGGGGAAGCCATGTTCGAACTCCAGGGAAGAACCGCGCTCGTCACCGGAGCCACCGGAGGAATCGGAGGCGCAATCGCCAGGGCGCTCCATGCCCAGGGCGCCCGCGTGGCGCTCTCGGGCACCCGGCCCGAAGCGCTCGAGACTCTGGCGGCCGAGTTGGGCGACTGCCACGTGCTGCCCTGCGACCTCGGCGACCGGCCGCAGCTCGAGATGCTGGTCGGACAAGCCGAGGCGGCGCTGGGGTCGCTCGACATCCTGGTCAACAATGCCGGCATCACGCGGGACGGCCTGGCCGTGCGGATGAAGGACGAGGACTGGGACAGGGTGCTGAGCATCAATCTCACGTCGAGCTTCGTCCTGGTTCGGGCGGCCCTGAAGGGTATGATGAAACGGCGATACGGCCGCATCATCGGGATCACGTCGATCGTCGGAGTCACCGGCAACCCCGGCCAGACCAATTATTGCGCAGCCAAAGCCGGGATGATCGGGATGTCGAAGGCGCTGGCCGCCGAGGTCGCGAGCCGGGGCATCACCGTCAACTGCATCGCGCCGGGCTTCATCGAGAGCCCCATGACGGAAGCCTTGAACGACAAGCAGAAGGCGGCAATTCTCGCCTCGGTGCCTGCCGGACGATGGGGTCAGGGTGCGGAAATCGCGGCCGCCGCCGTCTACCTGGCGAGCCGGGAAGCGAGCTACGTGACCGGGCAGACGCTGCACGTCAACGGTGGAATGGCAATGATATGAAGGGTTTGTATCGCCATCACCATGGCCGGAACAAGCCGCGTGTCCTCTCGCAATTGCGGAAGAAACGTGTTAACAGCCGCATTGTCACGGCGTTTGCCGCCCGCGGCTGACGATGGTCGTCGGGCGGCGGATCTGGGCGGGGCGAGGCTTGACCGGGCAGGGCATCGAGGCCCGTTCGGTCTCGGTGAACCGGGTCCGACGAGGTCGTCGAGGATGATGCGGCCGGATACCGGCCAGCAGGCTCCAGGGTCTGCGGACCTGGACACTCGCATATTTCCAATCAGGGATGAGGATCGAACAAATGAGCGATGTCGCCGAGCGCGTGAAGAAGATTGTCGTCGAGCATCTGGGCGTGGAGCCGGACAAGGTCGTCGATAACGCGAACTTTATCGACGATCTCGGTGCGGACTCGCTCGATACGGTCGAACTCGTCATGGCCTTCGAAGAGGAATTCGGCGTAGAGATCCCCGACGACGCCGCCGAGACCATCGTGACGGTCGGCGATGCCGTGCGCTTTTTGGAGAAGAACAAGAAGGCCTGATGCTGGACGTGCCGCGCCGCCACGCAGGCCCGTTCGGGCCCGATGACGAAGCGGCCAAGCCGCCGGGGCCAGAGTGCGTGCGGCCCTGCCGACCGTGGGCCTTCCAAGCACCGTTGCCGACCAGTCCTCGTCGCCGGCGCGGTGCCGCCGCAACTGAACCGGGTGGTTCCACCACCCATGCTCCATGGGTCGGACCACGAGCACGACCGAGGTAAGGCAGAGTGAACGCAACGCGACGCGTCGTCATCACCGGGATCGGCTTGGTGACTCCTTTGGGCGGTGACGCCGATACCACGTGGCGTCGGTTGATCAAAGGCGACAGCGGGGCAGCCGCGATCCGTAATTTCGAGGTCTCCGATCTTCCCTGTCGGATTGCCGCGCAGGTTCCGCGTGGCAGCAGTGCGGAAGGCAAGTTCAATCCGGACGACTGGTTGGAGCCCAAGGAGCAGCGCAGGGTCGACGACTTCATCCTCTTTGCGATCAGCGCCGCCACTCAGGCCCTGGCCGATGCCGGCTGGGCACCCAAGACCTACCAAGATCAGATCGAGACCGGCGTGATGATCGGTTCGGGCATCGGGGGTCTGGGTGGCATCCACGATGCCGCCCTGCTGGTCGAGGAGAAGGGACCACGGCGACTGTCACCCTTCTTCATCCCGGGCCGCCTGATCAATCTCGCGGGCGGTTACGTGTCGATCCGGCACGGACTGAAGGGTCCCAACCATGCCGTGGTGACGGCCTGCTCCACCGGTGCCCACGCGATCGGCGACGCTGCCCGGATCATACAATGGGGGGACGCGGAGGTCATGGTGGCGGGAGGGACGGAGTCGGCCGTCACTCGGCTCGGCATCGCGGGCTTCTGCGCCTGCCGAGCCCTGTCGACGGGCTTCAACGATACCCCGGAGCGGGCATCCCGTCCTTACGACCGCGACCGTGACGGTTTCTTGATCGGCGAGGGCGCCGGCTGCGTTGTGCTCGAAACCTACGACCATGCCGTGGCTCGCGGCGCCCATATCTACGGCGAGGTGATCGGCTACGGCATGTCGGGGGACGCCCATCATATTACCGCCCCATCGGAGGACGGCGATGGCGCCTTCCGCTGCATGTCGGCGGCCGTGAAGCGCGCCGGAGTCGCGGCGTCCGCAATCGACTACGTCAACGCTCACGGAACGTCGACGCCGCTCGGCGACGAGATCGAACTCGGCGCCGTGCAGCGCGTCCTCGGACCAGCGGCCCACGGCGTCTCCATGTCGTCGACCAAATCGGCCATCGGCCACCTGCTCGGGGCCGCCGGCTCGGTCGAGGCGATCTTCTGCGCGCTAGCGATGCGCGACGGAGTCGTGCCGCCGACCCTCAATCTCGACAATCCCTCCGTGGAAACGCCGATCGACCTCGTGCCGCACGTGGCGAAGAAGCGGACCGTCGACGTCTGCCTGTCGAACTCCTTCGGTTTCGGCGGCACCAACGCGTCGCTGGTTCTTCGCAGGGTGGAGGCTTGAGGGTCGCATGTGCCCGGTCGCATGTCGGCGATCGATGCAGCCAAGATGGTGCTCCCGACGCGATTGGGTTAGGATAATGTCTTCGCTGACCGACTAGGCGCTGCTGGTCTCACCCTGGCGGGTTCCACTCCTCAGGGGAGGCGCGGCGTCATCGCAGGACGGACCGCAGCGAGGAGCATCCGCGCTCCGGCGTCATCAACGGCACGACGGGCAAGCACATGGCCGATGGTCCGAACACCAGCGAGGGTCCGAGCGGGCCTCCTCAGGGCGAGGAGCCCCGTTCGAGCTTCTTCGGAACCCACCGTTCCCTGCGGTCGCCCGGCGAAGCCTTGCAGCCCGATGCCGCTCCACCGCCGCCCGCCGGCTCCCGCAAGCCGCGCCCGATCATAGCGACCATCAGCGGCGTGCTGTCGTTCATCGGCATCGCGGCCGTCGCCCTGGTCATCATGGTCTCGCTTGCGGTCCAGCGGATCGATGCTCCAGGTCCGTTGCCGGACGACAAGGTCGTCGTCATCGTGCCGGGCACGGACGTGGGCGACATCGTCGCCCAACTCGAGCACGAAGGCGTGATCGACAGCGCGACTTTGATGACGGGCACGCTTTACGCCGAGGGTGATCGAAGCAAGATCAAGGCCGGTGAATACCGGTTCAAACAGAATGCCAGCCTGCGCGATGTCATCGATACGCTCGTGATGGGCAAGCAGATCCTCCACGCCATCACGATCCCCGAAGGTCTGACGAGTGAGCAGATCTGCGACCGGCTGAAGGCCGACGATATCCTGACGGGAGACATCAAGGCCGTCCCGAAGGAGGGCACGCTGATGCCCGATACGTTCAAGTTCGCCCGCGGCACCACGCGCGAACAAATCCTGCGCACCATGCAGCAGGCACAGAAGCGGATCTTGAAGGAGGTCTGGGACCACCATGCACAGGAGACGCCGATCAGGTCGCCGTATGAGATGCTGACCCTGGCGTCGATCGTCGAGAAGGAGACCGGCAAGGCCGACGAGCGTCCTCGTGTGGCTGGGGTGTTCGTCAATCGGTTGATGAAGGGCATCCCGCTCCAATCCGATCCCACCATCGTCTATGGCCTCGTGGGCGGAAAGGCGACCCTCGGCCGGGGGATCCTCAAGAGCGAGATCGAGCAGCGGACGCCTTACAATACCTACGCCGTCTCGGGCCTGCCGCCCGGCCCGATCTGCAATCCCGGCCGTGCCGCCATGGAGGCCGTGGCCAACCCGTCCCGCACCAAGGACATCTATTTCGTGGCCGACGGCACAGGCGGTCATGCCTTTGCCGAGACCCTCGACCAGCACAAGCAGAACGTCCTGCATTGGCGCCAGATCGAAAAGGACGCCAAGGACAAGGTGGCACCGGATCTCGACAAGGTGATCCAGACGGCTCCCGCCACCCTACCGGGCGCGCCTGCGCTCAAGAACCAACGCGGGGACGCCGCGCCCACGGTTCCGACCTACGGCGCACTGGCGGGCAGGTTCGAGCACGGCGTCGGTGGTGTTCCCAAAGCTGCTGGCCTTCTGGTCGGGGTCTCGCAACCGCCGATCGCCCTGGCCAACGGAGATGCGGCATCCACGAGGTTCGCACCGCTGATCGCCGAGCCGGCCGCCTTGGACCCCGACGCCGACGGTGACCCTGCCGCGGGCGGCTTCGGATCCGGCTCCGCCGAGGAGCGTGCCCTTGCCTCCGCGGCGGGCTCGAACCTGAGCTTCCCGGTTTCAACGGCCCAGCGCGCCGATGAAAAAGCCAGGGCCTTGCAATTCGGCGTGGCCTCGGGCTTCGACAGGCTTCCACCCTCCGCCGAGGTGGTCAGCGCCCAGCAGGGCGCGTCCCTCGCTCCCGTCAAGGCCTCTCCGGGCAAGGGACGCATCACCGATGCGTCGGAAGGCACGCGGCTCGATCCGCTGCTCAACAAGAGCTACGACCTCAACACGCCGAAGACGGTGCCGACGTTCAACACGACGGCCCGCGGCGCTCCGGGTCCGTGATGATCGATCGATCTCGGCGGGGTTCCGCGTCGGCGACCGTCCGGGTCGTCGTTCCGGCCGCCGGCCGCCGGCCATGAACGAGGCCATCCTGTCCAGCATGACGGGCTATGCCCGCCACAGCGGTGGAGGAGGTAGCGCGGCGTGGACCTGGGAGATCAAGACGGTCAATGCCAAGTCGTTCGACCTGCGGCTCCGCCTGCCTCAGGGATTCGATAGGCTCGAAGCACCGGCCCGGGTCCGGATCGCGGCTAGGATCAAGCGCGGTACCGTGCAGGCGGGCCTGACCCTCGCTCGCGCCAAGCCGGCCCAGACCGTGCGGGTGAACCGCGACAACCTCGCGGCTCTCTTGGCGACGTTGTCCGACCTGCCTCTGCCGGACGGCATCGCACGGGCTTCACTCGATGGGCTCCTCGCGGTGCCCGGCGTCGTGGAGACGGTGGAGCGCGCCGACGATGCGGACGAAACGCGGGACTTCGGCCGACTCATGCTGGCCGACCTCGAGCCTGCGCTCGATGGCTGCATCGCCATGCGGCGCCAGGAAGGCGACCGCCTCGGCGAGGTGCTGAGGGAGCGCCTCGCCGCCATGAAGCGGCTGATTGGCGAAGCGGAGGCGACGCCTGGCCGCTCGCCCGAGGCCGTTCGTGCCCGGCTGGCTCGGAAAGTGGCCGAACTCGGGGCCGGCGTCCCGCCTCTCGATCAGGTTCGGTTGCATCAGGAAGCCATCCTGATGGCCGCCAAAGCCGACATCCGCGAGGAACTCGACCGGCTGGTCATGCATCAAGCGGCCGCGGTGGCGCTCCTTGACGCAGGTGGGCCCGTCGGGCGGCGGCTCGACTTCCTGGCGCAGGAACTCGGCCGCGAGGCCGGCACGCTTTGCGCCAAAGCCAACGACGGTGCCCTGTCGCTGGTCGGGCTGGACCTGCGGACGGAGATCGATCAATTCCGAGAACAGGTGCAGAACCTCGAATGAGCGCGATCATGGCGTCCGATGGCATGTCCAACGAATTACCCCGACGGCGCGGCGTGATGCTGATCCTGTCGTCTCCCTCCGGAGCCGGAAAGACGACGCTGACCCGCATGCTGCTGCAGAACAGAGACATCGACCTCACGCTCTCGGTCTCGGTGACGACACGGGCGCGGCGTCTGAGCGAGGTGGATGGACTGCACTACCACTTCATCGGCCAGGACCGGTTCCGCGAACTCCGCGATCACGGCGACCTGCTCGAATGGGCGGAGGTGCACGGCAACTTCTACGGAACCCCCAAGGCTCCTGTCGAAACCCTCTTGCGGGCCGGCAGGGACGTGTTGTTCGACATCGACTACCAGGGCACCCAGCAGATCCGGTCGCGGGCGCGCGACGATGTCGCCACGGTCTTCATCCTACCCCCGTCGATGCGCGAACTCCGGGCCAGGCTGGAGCGCCGGGCCGAGGACAAAGCCGAGGTCATCGCGCGGCGGCTCGAAGCGGCCCGCAACGAAATCACACGCTGGAAACTCTACGACTACGTGCTGGTCAATGACGACCTGCAGCAGACTCTGGGCGACGTCTTGGCGATCCTCAAGGCGGAGCGCCTGCGGCGAGCCCGGACCGAGACCACCGTCGCGGGCTTCGTGGACCGGCTTGCCCGAGAGAACTGACGGCGTCCGGATCGCGCCCTTCAGCCCTGCCGTTCGAGGATCCTGGCCAAGGTGACGAAGTCTTCGATCGGCAGAGTCTCGGCACGCGCCGATCCGTCGATACCGGCTTCCGTCAGCAGCCGGCCCACATCGACCGGCCCGCGGTTCGTGGAGAGCCCCCTCAGTGACTGACGCAGCATCTTGCGCCGCTGGCCGAACGCCGCGGCCGTCACGCGCGAGAGGGAGGTGGCCGAGCAGGGCAGCGGCACGCTGCGCGGAACCAGCTCCACGACGGAGGACACCACCTTCGGGGGCGGCACGAAAGCCGACGGCGACACGTCGAACAGGATGCGAGCCTGTGTGCGCCAGCCGCACAGGACCGCGAGCCGGCCGTATTCGGCCCGTTCACCCGGGGTCGCGACGATGCGCTCCGCGACCTCGCGCTGGAACATCAGGATCAGGCGATCGAACCAGGGTGGCCAGGGTTCCGCCTCGACCCAGCCAGTGAGGAGGGCCGTACCAACGTTGTAGGGCAGGTTGGAGACGATCCGCCAGAGTCCGCCGCCTGCCCGGAGCGGCAGGCAGGCGGGCAGCGCGTGCAGGGCGTCGCCCTCGACGACCGTCAGGCGCCCCGGATAGCGCTCCGCGATGGCCGCAAGGGCCGGCAGGCAGCGCCGATCCCGCTCGACCGCCACCACGTCGGCGCCTTGGGCCAAGAGCGCGCGCGTGAGGCCGCCGGGCCCCGGCCCGACCTCCACGACGGAGATCCCTTGAAGCGGACCCGCGGCACGCGCCACGCGTCCGGTCAGGTTGAGGTCGAACAGAAAGTTCTGGCCTAGCGCGCGGCTCGGCTCGATGCCACAAGCCTGGACGACATCGCGCAGCGGCGGCAGCCCATCATCGGGCAAGGCGGTCGGGGTCCTGCCGCCGTCCAGGGCAGATCGGCTCTTCCCGACTTGGACCGGAACGACGCGTCAATTCTTGCTGATCACCGCCGTGCCCCGCAGATCCTTGTACATCTTGGCCGAGACGGAGGTCAGCTTGGCGGTGATCAGATTCTTCTGAACGCGGTCGTGCAGGGTCGTCAGGTCGCTCGCGTCGTTCTTCTCGCAGACCGCCACCATCTCGACGCCGTTCGTGCTCCGCTCGGGCAGGGTCAGCATGCCGCGAGGGGTCGCAGCCAGGACCTTGCGGAGCCCGGCGCTCAAGGCGTCCGAGGTGCGGCTGGTGCCTTCCTTGATGGCCACGTCGGGCAGCGATCGCGCCAGTTGAAGCCCGGTGTCGCATCCGTCGAAGCGGTTGCGTAGGGCCCGGGCCTCCTGGATGCGGCCCTCGATCACGGCCGGGCTGGCACTCGCGGGCAGGACGAAGATGACCTGCTGCAGCCGGTAGTTGGTCACCGTTTCGACGTGGCCCTTGGCGATTTCGGCGTTGATCTCCTCGTCGGTGGCTCCGATGCCCTTGTTGCGTGCACGCACCAGATTGTCCCAGGCCGCGATAGCGCGAAGGTGATTGCGGATGCTGTCGAGGTCGATCTTGTTCTTGGCGGCCGCCTCGGAGAAGCCTTGCGGATCCGTCTTCGCGGCCGCGGCGACTTTCGCCAGCGCCGTGCTGATGTCCGCATCGGATCCGTCGATACCCCAGTGGCGCGCCTCGTCGTATTTCAACCGGTCCTCGAAGATGGCCTCCAGTGCGTCGGCGCGGGAGGCCGCCTTATGCTCCAGCTTCAGGATCTTAGTATATTCGTCGACGTCGAACGTCGTGACCGGATCGCCGTTCACGGCCGTCACTACGGCCTGTGCGAGCGCCGGTGCCGGCGAGGTCGCAGATGCGGCGCAGGCTAGGATCATGACGACGGCGAGAGGCGCGCCCTGCAGGACCGAAGCGGTACGAGTGCGAGAAGATGTCACCTGATGGACCGGCACATGAGTTGACCTTGATGGGGACCGAAAGGCAGCAAACCCCGAAACCATGTCGATTATTTGAACACGCCGTCTTGAACCGTGGAGGTCCCACCGAGACTCTGGTTCAACTTGAAGTCGGCCAGGGTCCGAAGCGTCAGGCTGACCAGTACGGTCTGGCTGAGGTTCTGGGTCCCGATCGAATCGGTGTAGCCGCGAGAGTAACTGACGCTCAATGTCGTGCAATCGTCCTGGTAACCCAAACCCGCGCCCAGCACCGCGAGTTGAGGATGCCCCACTCTGAGGTCGTACTGACGCGTCGTGAGATCGTACTTGTAAGGATCGAGTTCGAGCGTCGCCGAGCCCGACACGTAGTAGTTCTCGAGGAAGTCGTAACGCTCCGTGAAAAGGACGCCTTGCCGGCGATTGACGTAGCCGATCAGAGGTTGAGGCGCGTAGTTCGAATATTGCGCCATGGTGGTGGTGCCAAAGAACTTGGCCGAACCGATGACGTCGATGGCTTTCGGGTCGAAGGTCTCGCTGTCGAAGCGGCCCTTGGCCAGGACCGAGAAGCTCGACGTCGGTGCGACCAGGAACCGCCCGACATAATCCGAGCGAGCCGTCTCAAGTCCCGATTGCAGCCCGACGTTGGAGATGTCCGAGGCCGCGTAGGAATTGTGTCCGGCGAGTTGGAATGATTCGCCGAAGAGAGCGTTGATGTAGCCGCCGGTCGGGAACGTCATCGTGTATTGCGCGCCCGCATTGGCCCGGACACCGCCTTCGATCCTGTCATAGCCCGAGTATTTATTCCACTCGAAGAGGGTCGTATCGTCGAACACGAGGCTCTGGGCGTCCTCGTTGGGCGTAGTGCCGGCATGGGCCACGCTGGGACGCGCGATGATCTGCGCAATAGGTTCGATGACGTGGTTGGCCCAGCCGGTCGAGGCCAGGAACGGGTAGCGGTACTCCAGTCCGACGCCGGGAACCACTCGGGCGCTCACGTCTTCATTGTGGGCGCCAAAGAAGTTCGCCTGGTCCGCGTTGTCCAGGGTCGACTGACCCGTGGAGCTCGTGAAGGTGTAGGAACCCGTCGTGTTGAGGTTGAGCCAAGAGCCGTCGGCCCGCACGAAGGCGAAGGGTTTCCACACTTCGCCGATCGGATCGATGAACTTGCGCTGCCACGTGACCTGGGTCGAGGCGCGGGAATAATTTCCGGCGATGCCTCGCAGAAAACACGACGGCGGCTTGAAATTTGGCAGCAACGGATTGGGCACAGCCGAACTCGGGCAGACGTCGTAGAGCGAGAAGGCCGAATCGAGCAGGCGAGCCCCGGTCGACTGGTAGGCGGCCGCCGTCCGGCTCAGGCTCGTGAGGTTGAAATCGACATTGACCTCGCCCCCCACGCCTCCCGTGGACTCCGGTGCGAGGCCAAACGTCCGGTTGTAGTCGACTGTCGGCAAGACCACAGGCTGCTGTTTGTTGAAATCGAACGACGACAGCCCCTGGATGCGGTAACCTTGCAGATTGAAGTAGCTCCGATCGCCTTGACCGGTCAGGTAGGCGGTCGAGATCGATTCCTTGATGTAATCCGTACCGAGGCTGCTGGAGCGAATATTGTAATCTTGAACGAAATACTTGTCGCTGAACAGCGCGATATCCCAGCCATATTTCCAGTTCTGGTTGATGAAGAATTTGCCCCTCGATTCGATCGAGCCACGGACATTGCGATCGCCCGTCCCGAAAGGCTGTTTCGCAAAGGCCGTAGGGTCCAGTTGGTAGATGCCCGTGCCGAGCACCGTATAGGATCCCGTCTCGAGCCGGTGCCGCCATTCGACCTCGCCCAGGAATCCCTGCTGCGACAGCCCCGTAGGGGTCAGGGTCAGGTCGTAGTTGGGCGCGAGGTTCCAGAAGAACGGCTGCGCCACGCCCATCCCGAGCCGCGACTCGCTCACGAAATGGGGCGGCAGAAAGCCGGTCTTGCGCGTCACCGTTGGATCCGGGGTCGAGAAATACGGCACGTAGGCGATCGGCACCCCATAGAGTTCGATGGTGGCATCCTCGAAATAGATCATCTGCTCGTCGGACTTGTGGATGATCTTCATGGCCTTGACCTGCCACAGGGGCGGCCGTTCGGGATGCGCGGCGCAAGGTGCGCAAGCCGTGTAGGTCCCTTTATCGAAGATGGTGGTTTCGCCTTCCGTGCGCTCGGCGCGGGGCGAGGTGAAGAAGGTCTTGTCCTTGGTGATGGCGCTGAGGCTGTCGACGAAGCCGTTTTTGAAGTCGTCCGTGAGTTCGAACTTGTTGCTATACGTGACCGTGCCATCGGCTTCGGTCATCTTGGCATGTCCGGTGGCGAAAACCCGGTTCGCGTTGCGGTCGTAAATGACCTTGTCGGCCTCGAGAACGCGGCCCTGATAGTACAGTTGTACGGTGCCGTCGGCCGAGACGACATTCGTGTCCCGATTGTAGATCAGCTGCTTGGCTTCAACCAGCAGCCGGTCCTTCTTGGCGCTGGGTTGATCGGCTGCGGCCGGCGCCGATGCAACTGCCGGTGCCGCGGTTCCGGGTTTCGGCGCGACAGCGCCGCCCCTACCGCCGGAAACGGCAGCCGGCGCGGCAGCGACACCCACGGCGCTCTGCGCGAAACTCCACGCGAGAAGGAGGCACGCGCAAGGACGCACCAGGGCGCGCCAGCGCCGGGCAGGACCAACGTCGCACGGACCGGGGCCAATACGCCGCCCCATCAGCCATCCTCCTGATACAACAATGCGAGCGAGCCCAGCATGCTGCCCACAACCGCGGGCGACCATGCGGCGACCGGAGCACTCAGGAGGCCTGCCCCGCCGAGATCGCCCACGAGCTTGGTCGCTACATAGAGCACGAAGCCCGCCGCCACTCCACCCGCGACCATCCGGGCGATGCCACCAAAGCGGAAAAATCTTAAGGAAAAGGCGGCCGCCACGAGGATCATGGCCATGAACAGCAAGGGGCTGGCCAGCAGCTTCTGGTATTGCAGCGCATAGCCGGTCGCATTCAGACCCGCGCGCTCGGTGCTGTCGCGGATCTCGGGCAAGCTCCAGAACGGCACTCTGTCGGGAGCCAGGAATTTCTGCTGGACCTGTTCGGGCGTGAGATTGGTGGCGATGACCTCGGTCTTCACCTCGCGGGGGCGATCGCAGGGCGGTTCGGTGCATGGCGTAATAATCTTGGCGTTGTCGAGGGTCCAGTACCCGGGGTGCAATTCGCCGCGCTCGGCCTCCACGCGTTCCTCGAACTTGCCTGCGCGATCGTAGACGAAAGCCGTGATCCCGGACAGCACGGCCCCGCCGTCGCTGGCCCGGTCGGCCCGCAGGACGGTCTGCCCGTCCACACCGTCCTGCTGGATCCAGAAGGCCGTGTCGGTCTGGTCGTTGCCGGTCTTGCCGAACATCCTGGTTTCAAGCCGCGCGGCCCGCTGATTCGAGACAGCCGCCACCGGATTGTAGAGTGTCGTGGTCACGATGCCGAGGACGAGCGCCACGATCAGCGGCGGGAGGAGGAATTGCCAGACCGAAAGCCCAGCCGCGCGCGCCACCACGAGCTCGAGTTTCCGGGTCAGATTCAGGAAGGCGAACATGGCGCCGAACAGCACGGAAAAGGGGAAAACCTGCTCGGTGATACTCGGCACGCGCAGCAGCGACAGAAAAGCCACCCCGTAGGTGGTGGTACCCTTGATGTCCCCCGACCGGCGCAACAGCTCCACGAAGTCACTGAGATAGATGATGGCGAAGAGCAGGCCGAAGACCATCAGGATGGACTTCGCGAAATTGCGCGAAAGATAGAGGGCGAAAGTGCGTCCGACCACGGCGCTCTCACGCGGCCTGGGGAACGCGCATCGGTACCGGCCTCCAGCGCGGTAGCCGGAGACGCGGCCCGAAGGTGAACAACACGGCGCCGACGAGTGCGACGAGCGGCACGGCGTAGTCGACCGGGACCCAGGCAGCGGATTTGGTCACGAAACCCGATACCGCAAAGCCCGCACCGCGCACGACCGCCACGGCCGCCACGGCCGCCACCATCGCGATCCAGTTTCCCGAGCGCGTGGTGCGAGGCTGCGACAGGGCCGCGAAGGCGATCATGCCGAAGCTGAGTGCGTAGAGCGGTCCCGAGAATCGGTCGTGCAGCTCGGATCGATAGCGCCCCTCCTGGAACTTCACGTTGGGGTCGTTCATGTCCGGGTGGAGCAGTTCGCGCGTGGTCCGTTCGCGCGGCCTCAGCGGGGCTCCTTCTCCCTCGGGAGCGAACTGCGCCAGATCGACCCCATACCTCTTGAACTCGACGATCGCGGCATCCTTGCTGTCGGGCTGGCGGCGCTGGAAACTGCCGTCGTTCAGGACGAGGTAGTTGTTGTCCTCGGCCTGCCAGGTCTGGCCGCTGTCGGCCACATAGGAGGTGATATGGTTCGGATCGCGCCGGTCCTCCATCAGGATCCCGTGCAGCGAGCCGTCCTGTCCGCGTTCGCGGTAGTGGAAGACGAAGCCCTGGTCGAGGGTCGTGAAAGTTCCTTCGCGCACCACATGGGTGAGGAAGTCGGCCCGGATCTTCATGATTAGACTCCGCAGTTCGCGGAAGCTCCACGGCATCACGACGAGCGACATGCCCCCGACCAGCAGCGTGACCAGGATCGTCACGGTGGCGAATGGACGCAGCAGCCGGAGCGGGGACACGCCGGCCGCGC